>Ga0256837_1000123_pt1 | contig 70961 bp, 68 predicted proteins | sample 4562384metaG_FD_185976 | JGI IMG/M metagenome (GOLD analysis project Ga0256837, IMG submission 185976) | Hydrothermal vent microbial communities from Guaymas Basin, Mexico - 4561-384 | ecosystem: Environmental > Aquatic > Marine > Hydrothermal vents | place: Mexico: Guaymas Basin | collected... | reverse complement strand
CATTTTAGATGCATATGGCTCATTAAAGATATCATCCATCTCTTGATTATAAGTTACTCCATAGGCATATCCAATATCTGCAATAAATGAAGGTCTAGATATATTTGACTGGCTTAATATACCAAATGTTGTTATATTTAAATCATAAGGTCCAGCCATTGGAGCAGACATAGCTACTTTTATATTAGTTGTCTCTTCAATTCTCTTTATTGTTGCCATAGATGCATATCCACCTTCGCTATATCCTGTTAAAAAGAGTTGACCATTTAATTTTATATTATTTTCATTAGCAAATTTTTGTGCCTGAATAATAAAATCTATAGAATCATTAGCTAAAGATTTCTTTAACATATAAGGATGATAATTCTCCCTAGAATCTCCAAAACCTATATAGTCTGGTTGGAGCGTAATGAATCCTGCCAAAGATGTTAAAATAACAGCTGATCCTTCTGGTGAACTATTTTGCATAGCCATAACTGTTGGTGCTTCATAATCTGCCATAATTGTGCCATGATTATCACTAACTAGAGATAAACCTATCTGATAAACTAAAGCTGGCATACCTGTTGGAACAACCATTAATCCTGAAGCAGAAACACTATTACCCATCTCATCGGTTGTTACATAAGGTATTTTATATGCCTTATATCCATAAACTTCTGTATCAGCTGTAACGCCAGGCATATTCGCATCAAGCATAGTCTTTTTTATACTTTCCCCATCAATATCAACAACTACCTCTCCACCAATCAAATTAGTTCTATCTGGAGTATCAACACCTCCACAACCACTAAATAAGAGACTCATAACTGCTATAGCTATAATATTTTCATACTTCATTTTATCCTCCTTTAAGAATAATATATTTCTGTTATTCTACCATAGCAATTATTTTATCTCTTTATATTTCTAAAAGTAAAGGTTATTTTGATAGAATTACATAAATAGGAGAAAATTACTCTTAATTATTATAAACTTTAAGGAAACTAATATGATCACAGGTATACCACAACCAGCTTTTTATATATTCAAATGTCAGCAATCAGCACCAGCTGGAATGCCAAAACCTAGCTGTGTAAGTCAAAATAATCCAGAATCTGCAGAAATTTTTCAACATTTAGCACAAACTTTAATGCAAAAAGGTATTATAGGAACTGTTCAACCAATTCAATCTAGCTGTCTCAATAGATGTCAACAAGGTCCTGTTATGCTAATAGAACCTGGGCATACTATGTATACGGAGTTAACTAAAGCAAAAATAGATCGTATTGTAGATGAACATATTATTGGTGGTAGTATAGTTTCAGAATATGTTATTAAAGATGAAATGTGGGGCGAACCAATATCTCCTGCTTCAATGGTAAGATAATAATGTTAGATGGTTTGAACTTGGGTGATATGGGCAAAATGCTCGAACAGATGCAAGATAAAGCAAAAGAGATACAAGAAAACTCTAAAAATACTCAATTCACAACCAAAGCTGGTGGTGGATTAATTGAAATTACTGCTAATGGTCTTGGTGAAATAATTGATTTAGAGATTGATAATTCCTTACTAGAAGATAAAGAATCTCTTCAAATTTTACTAATATCTGCAATGAATGATATAACAAAAATGGCAGAAGATAATAAAAAATCTCAAGCTATGAATATGATGGGTGGAATGAATCCTTTTGGCACTTAATAATGACTGAATTAATAAAAGCCTTAGATAATGATAATTTAGTCAAAATGAAATCTATTCTAGATGATGGAGTAGATTTATCAAAGCAAGTCATAATTGGAGAAGAGTATGAATTAGATGAACCAGATGAAATTCATATATTCTTTTATGCAATACGAAAACATTGCAGTATAGAAGCCATTGAACTTTTATTGGAATATGATATAGATATTTTTATGTTAGATGAAAATGGAATATCAACACTTGATACAGCAATAAAATTTAAAAGAGAAGATATAATAAAACTTTGTATAAAAAAAGGTTTTGATTTAAATGAAAGTAAAAGAAGAAGTGGAATAAAACCTTTAATGTTAGCATCTTGTTTTGGTGATACAAAAACAGCTAAACTTCTTATAGATAATGGAGCAGAAATTAATGCTAGAGATAAATCTGGAATGAGTTCACTTGATTACGCTAAAAAACTTGGTCAAAAAAAGATGGAAGCATTTTTAAAAGATATAGGTGGAGAATATAATATGTATAAAAAATAGGGATATTTAATACACTGCTTTACTCACTTATAATTTCTCTAATAGTCATTCTTTTCTTCTCATTTATTGGTGTTATCTTATATTTTGATATTGCCTTGTTTGAAAATGTTACCATAGCTTTACTATAATGAGACTCTAATTTATTTTTTAAAATATTCTCTTGTTTAATTAATTCCGATAATATATCTTTTCTAAATTCATCTCTATTTAATTTTTCATCTACAGAAACAACTATTGCATCTGTACCAAACCATAAAGCTGTTGCAGCAATTGGTGAACATAACCAGACAAAAGGTCCACACATAGCACCTACTGATACCCCAGAAATTAATGCTGCTGATTTCATTCCTACCTTTGTTGATGCTTTACTTGCAATAATTGTAGCTTGTTTTGTAGCTAGTTTTGTTGCAATAGTCTTTGCAATTTTAGAGGCTAGAGTGGCTACAATAATAGTAGCTAATTTACCTTGCTGAAGCAAAAAATGTTGGTGAATATCTCCTTCTAAATGCTTTATAGCACCTGCATTTAATTCACTATCTACTCCCATATTAGCTCTAGTATGCATGACTTTTAAATGCTCTTTTAAATTATATTGATAATCTTCAGATATTTCATTTAATATAGTCTCCATTTTAATATTAAAATCATCTCCAAAAAGCCTATTCTTAATATGCTCTTCTATCTTTCCAACTGCCATATTCCCTAATTCAACATACTCTCCAATTACAGAGTAGTGAAAATCTAAAAAAATATCAATATTATTATGTGCAACTTCAAAGAGTCCTTTTGTTTTTAACGATATACTCATATTCATATCGTTTATCTGTTTTTGTAAATCATCTCTAATAATTTTAATAGTCTCATTATTTTCAATATTACGACGCATTTTATTAGAATTCACAACTAGCTCTATCTCTTTAAAAATAGTTTTAGATGAATTATTATTATTCTTAGTTTGATAAAACTCTCTTGATGCAAAAAAATGAAGAAGTATAAAGATAAATAGAAAAAATAGAATAGTTCCCCAAAATATCTTCTCAAACTTAGAAGCTGAACTAAACCAACTCTTATCGCTAATCAAATTATCCTCCCCAACCGTGCATTTTTTTTGAAATTATAACATCAAAATATTTTGAAATATCTATGCTATTAGTTGCAACAAAATAACTATCCTCTAATAAAGAAGTCCATCTGTAAATGGTATCATAATCTTGTTCACCATCTATTTTTGAAATAAATATAAGAATTAATCCTGCATTCTTTATAATACTATGAGATTTTTTTAAAAAAGATAAAATATCTTCATCTTGGATTTTACTAGAAACAAAAAGATAATCATATTGTTTTGCTTGAATATTATATCTAGGTCGTTTGAGATTAAAATTTAATATATTAATATGTGATGATTGACTAAACTCCTCTATAGATAAATTATAATCTTCTTCTGTTGTAGAGTTTAATTGGAACTCATAATCATTTTCTTTAGATAATTTGAGAATTTCTTGATTTAAATTTAATTGATTTTGACTAAAGTGCATAATTCTAATTTTTGGATGTATATTTATTATTGATAAAAGTTGACTTATATCTTTTTTTCCTAATTGTGTCATTTTAAATGTCTTTGTATTTAGAAGATGGTACGCCCATCAGGATTCGAACCTGAGACCTTCGGTACCGCAAACCGATGCTCTATCCAGCTGAGCTATGAGCGCACATATTTTGTAGGATGTAATAATAGCAGATTTTTCTTTAAATAATCTAATAATAGAGTTCTTTTTTATCCTAATAAACTATCTAAAAACATATACAAAGATACTATAAGTACAAAAGATGAACCAACCATCCAGCGTATTGCTAAAAAAAATTTACCACTTTTCATATATAATACCTTAGATAAATATAACATATATGGATAAGAGAATATAGAAAAAATCACTGGTAAAAATGATATATTTGATAAATTATATTGCTCTATAGCTAGTTTAGTTGCTATAAATCCTGTATATATAAAAATATAAGTGAATGAGAGAAATATTAGTTGTATAAATAAAAAGAATCTACTAGAGACTCTTTTTGTTTTATCATATTGATACATTTTTTAGAATATCATTCCATCTACAGGAGATGAAGCTGTCGCATAAGGTCTTTTAGCAATTCTTCCTGCTTCATAACTCATTCTTCCTGCTTTAACTGCATACTTCATAGCTTCTGCCATTAGCATAGGATTTTTAGCTTGAGCGATAGCTGTATTTGTAAGAACACCATCAGCACCTAACTCCATAGCTACACTTGCATCACTAGCACATCCAATTCCAGCATCAACAATAACAGGTACGCTAACAGCTTCTCTAATAAAATGAATATTAAATTTATTTTGAATACCAAGTCCTGAACCAATAGGTGCTGCTAAAGGCATAATTGCATGTGCTCCAGCATCTTCTAATCTTTTAGCTATAATTGGATCATCGCTTGTATATGCCATAATTGTGAATCCATCTTTTGCCAAAATTTCACAAGCTTTAATAGTCTCTAATACATCAGGATATAAAGTTTTTTGAGTGTCCCCAATAACTTCTAACTTGATTAAATCAATTCCTGTTGCTTCTCTTGTAAGTCTAAAAAGAGTAATAGCATCTTCTGCTGTTGTACAACCTGCTGAATTTGGTAAAAATTTAACGCTAGTATCTTTAAAATAACTCATTAAATTTTCTTCATTTGGATTAGTAATATTGACTCTTCTTACTGCTACTGTAATTAACTCACTACCACTTGCTAAGGTTGCATCTAGTGTTGTTTGAAAACTATCATATTTCCCACTACCAACAATTAGTCTACTTCCTAATTCATATTTTCCAATTTTTAATATTTCGCTCATATCTATTCCTATTTTTATAATTAAAAAGGTTATAGCATATCGCTATTTAAAACTTTCTTGAATCTTTCTATTTTCTAATTAAATTCCACCTAAAAAATCTTTCTTTTTTAAATCTCCATTATAAACAATATCTCTTATGTCTATATCTTCTCTTTGCAGAACTTCTGGTACGAAATCTTGTTCGTTCATTAGTTTTATCTCTTCATCCAGTTGGTCTTCTTGGTAGGTTTGCATCATATCTGCTGCCATAACTTGGGGTAATTCTTGGATTTTAACTAATTTCTTAATCTCTTCCCCAACATCTTTACCTTCTATTGTAAGAATAATCTTTCCTCTTTCTTTATCGTGGAAATGGTAATCACAATAATCTGCTTCTGTAAAAAGTTCTACTAATGCATCTATATTATCTGATGGTGCTTGTACTACTATACTTGAAATATTCATTTTTTCCCTTTATTATTTTAAATCCCATACCATTATACTACTATCATCGCTAGATGAAAATATTCTTGTTTCATCTTTAAATATTATAGCATTTAGAGTACTTCTCTGACCTTTTAATATTGCTATTTTTGATTTGCTAAGTCTATTATAGATTGATATATTATTCTTTTCGTCCATTGAAAATGCCACTTTAGAACTATTTGGACTTAAGGCTGTTGAATATATTAAGAAGTCTCCTGTAATATAACTTCCTCTTCCACTAGAAGCACTATATATCGAACCTCTTCTATCTTGACCTGCACCTGATATAATGTTGTTTTTAAAATCAACTCTATAAACATTGTCTACATTTTGACCTTTTAACTCTTTTAATATCTTGCCACTCTTAACATCTACTAAGTTTAGTATGCCACTCTCACAAGCAAAAACTACTTTACTTTTATCTTCATTTAAAGCAAAATCAGAAAATTTGGATTCACTTAGTTGAACTTTATATTTTTCTTCTTTAGTTGTTAAATCTAAAAGTGAAACTTCATTACTTAAATAACCTAAAAGAATATGTGTGCTGTCTATAAATCTTGCTTTAATAATTGTATTCTTATTTTTTGGTGATAATATTTGAGTTAAATTATTCTCATAAATAAATAAATTTGTATATCCACTTTTCCCACTATCACTAAGAAGTAAATATTTATTATTAATGACATCACTACTCATAACTCTAGCAGGTGTTACATCACCCACAAAATCTTTAATATCAGGAATATTTATATCTCTAATCTTTTTATTATTTATAGTATTAATAACCTCTATATGCCCCATATCAGTAGCTACTATTAAATTATCACCATCTAACACCATATCTTTTACAGTTCCATTTATATCTATAATTGAGGTTGGTATTATTGTAGGAACTGCCCAAGTTATTGATATTAATATTAGAGGAATAAATATCTTTCTCATATAATATTTTCTATCTGATCTAATAATAAAGTTGATAATTCATTTTCATTTAGAACAGTTTTAACTCCATACAAATCTATCTCATCTGCTCGAAAATTCTCAAATAAATTATTTTCACTTAGTTTTACTAATAATTTATTCATTTTATCTTCGCCTAATATATTTTGAATTGGCTCAGCAATATATAAAACAAAATTATAATCTTCAAAATTAAAATCATATTCTTCTGAATCATAATCTTCATAATTTTCATCAATACCTAAAAGATGCCTTAACTCTAAATCCTTGTCTTCTAACTTCTCAAATATCTTTGGATACTTTATTGATAAACTCATTCTTTATTCTCCTTTAATTCTAAAACTACATAATCTATTGCTTTAACCGGACATCGTGGCATACAGAAGCCACAACCTGTACATTTATCTTCATCTATTATAGGATTAAACATTCCATTAAATAAAATTGCATCATCAATACAAGGTTCCTTACAAGAATAACAGATAACTCCGTGATGAGCTACACAACCCTCTAATGATATTTTAAACATTGCATTTAATTTTTCAGAAGTATCTATATTTTTCAAAGATAAAATATCTTTCTCACAAACATTAGCACACTCATCACAAAAAGTACAACCATTTTTAGAAAAATCTAATGTTGGTGTACCATCATCACTAATAAAGATAATCTTCTCATCACAAGAAGCAACACAAGCTTTACTTTCACAACTTGGACACTCACTCTGAAAAATAGATTCATCTTTTCCATAAGGTGGTCTAATCAAGAGGGGAATATCCTCCTCTTGATTTTGTCGTAAAGGTTTTGTAAAAGAGTTAAATAAATCTCTTCTACTTGCCACTACTCAACACCCTCATTCATAGCATCTGCTAGGCTTGAATGACCCTTTAATTTATCTGTAAGACCATCTGATTCAAATGTATTTCCTACAACTGTATCAGTTTTAGATTGTGGTGCATGACATTGAGAACAGTTAAATCTACCTTGATAAAGTTTATCTGATTTCTTAGCTTTAGCAATAACTATATCACTTACATTACCCATATCACCTTTATTGATACCAACAATTTTACCCTCTTTTAGCAATTCACCATCTTTATTAAGTACAGTTTCTGGTCTGTAATTTGTAAAATGAGATACTGGAAGTGGTGTAGCACCCATGCTTTTTGCAACTTCAGGCATATGACAGCCTAAACATTGGTTATTATTTTGCATAATAGGTAATAGTCCATCAACAGAGTGAGGTATCATAGGAGGAGCATTAACATAAGCTCTTTCAAATTTAGTTGAACTTCCTGGTGCTGGTCTGCTATAATCAGTTTTTACACCTGTTGTTTCATCTTTCTCACTATATAAATCAGTTTGTCTAAGACCTAAAGTTAATTCAGAAACTTCTTTTTTATTTCCTAAATCTTCTTTCTCTAATCTCTTAGCATCTCTCATTTTAGAATTAATATCTATAAGCTTTTTCTCTGTTACTGGAGCTGATTCAACTACTGGAGCAACCGAATCACCTTTAATAGCATCTGCCAAAGCATTAATTGCAGCAGCATCCAAAGACTTAACTTGTCCTATCATCATAGCTTTCATAGCTCCACCATAAGAACCATCTTTATAGCCATTAAGTGATTTGATAATATCCTCTTTACTCATATCTTTTACGACTTTAGATTTACCCATTGCTTTTTTCTCAAATGAAGCTCCGTGACAACCAAGACAACCTGCTGTTCCTGCTGAATATAATGCAGATGTAGCAATTAATGAACCTAATGCAATAACTTTTAAAACTTTTGTCATTATCTCTCCTTTATACTATTTTTTTATAAAATTTCTAATATTAAATTCTAGAGCATCGTCATTACAAACATCTATACAGCGACCACAATTGGTACACTCTCCATCTGTAACCATGATACTCTCCTTATTTATCATATATAACACTTGATTTTCTGGGCAAACAACTTTACAATCCATACAATTTGTACAATTCTCATGATTATGGTCAACTCTTATTAAACTAGTCTTTCCAATAATAGAATATGTAGCACCTAAAGGACATAAATGTCCACACCAACCATTTTTAATTCCAAACAAATCAAAAAGGAATATGGCAATTACCACAGCTATCCCTGCACCAAAACCAAAGATAATACCTCTTTGCATAATTGTGATAGGACTTAAAACTTCAAAAGCAGCAACTCCAACAACAGCTGATACGATAATACCTAATACCATAATCCAGTATCTAGCTCGTCTTTTTATAAAACGATAGTTAATCTCTTCTTTATCAAGATTCAATTTCCGTCTCAACCAATTAGCTAAATCTGTAACCATATTAATAGGACATACCCAACTACAAAAAGCTCGTCCTCCCACTATCATATAGAATAGAATGATTATCAATGCACCCAAAAGAACATCAACACCTAATACAAATCCACTTGCTAATACTTGTATAACCATATATGGATCAGATAATGGTATAAAACCAAATAATCTTGAAGCCCCGAATGTTCCCTCTAACATATGCCAACCATAAGCATTAGCACCAAAATAAAGAAACAAAATTGTAAACTGTGATACTCTTCTTAGAAGTAAATATTTAATATTTTTCATTAATATTCTACCTCCATATTCAGATAATCACTAGCTTTTTTGTCACTTCGTTCATCTACAGTATGTATCTCTTTTGCGTCTTTAACTCTAAGCTGGTCTTTCATATCCCAACCTTTAACATAATGATTACCTGCTCTTCCTGTTGCCTCTTCTACAGGCAATACGAATATAGCTGGTTCTTCTGTAATACAAGCCTTTTCACATAAGCCACAACCAGTACAAATATCAGAATGAACAATTGGTAATAGAAAAGCATGTTTACCTGTTCTATCATTTTTTTGATGTTCAATAGTGATAGCCTCTCCTTGAATAGGACAAGCTCTATAACAAGCATCACACTGAATTCCCCAAAATGCTACACAAGATTCTTTATGTACAACTGCTAACCCCATTCTTGCTAAATTAATATCAAGTTCATTCTCTTTATTAAGAACACTTTTCATATCTAAAGCACCAGATGGACATACAGGTACACAAGGAATATCATCACACATATAACATGGTATCTCTGTAGGTATAAAAAATGGTGTTCCTATCATCTTATGGTCACCACCTTTTGCCATTATTAGCGTTCCATCTCGTTGACTTCCATCAGTATTCTTATTACTATCACGATTAACACAAGCTTCAGCACATAAACCACACTTTATACAAGCTTTTAAAAAATCTTCTTCTTCAATTGCTGCTGGTGGTCTAAGAACTAATGGCGATGCTTTAACCTCATCACTATAGCCACTCCACAACAATCCACCAAGAGCCGTAAGACCTACGCTTTGAAGAGTCGTTGCCATAAACTTTCGTCTATTGTTGTTAGAGTCAGCCATATTTATACTTTTTTAATGCTTACTGCACACTTTTTATAATCAGTCTGTTTAGACATAGGACAAGTTGCATCAAGACAAACTTTATTAATAAATACCTTCTCATCAAACCAAGGCACAAATACCAATCCTTGTGGTGGTCTATTTCTTCCTCTTGTCTCAACTCTAGCTTTAACTTTACCTCTTCTTGACTCTACCCATGCAAGTTCACCTCTTTTAAGACCTTTTGCTTTAGCATCTTTAGGGTGCATATAACATAATGCTTCTGGAACAGCACGGAAAAGTTCTGGAACTCTCATTGTCATAGTACCTGAATGCCAATGCTCTAGAACTCTACCTGTACATAACCAAGTATCATATTTTTCATCTGGCATTTCTGGTGGATCCATGTATGGTCTAGCAAATATCTTAGCTTTATTTTTAAGAGATTTTTTTCCTTTAGACTTATCTGGACCACTAAGGTTACCTTGTAATAAGTTTTTAGCTAATGGACCATAAAATGCATGAGTAGAGTTATTTCCACTATCTTTAACTGCTTTTGCTGCATAAGGGTCATATTTAACATTAAATCTCCACTGTGTCTCTTTACCATCAATAACAGGCCATTTAAGTCCTCTAACTTTATGATAAACTTCAAATGGTGCAAGGTCATGTCCATGTCCTCTACCAAATGACGCATACTCTTCAAATAAATATTCATGAACCATATACCCATAACCTTTAAAGACTTCGCCATCTCCACCTTTAACATTACGACTATCTCCGATACATTCAGAATTGTCATAACCTTCTTGAGGAAATTTAGTCATATCAAGTTTATACTCTTTACCTTTATTTGCAAAAAGAATATCATACATAGTTGTATCATCTGTATAATCAAATTTCTTAGCATCTGCTCTAACATCTGCAAGTTTTTTACCATTTCTAAGAGTATATCCACCCCAAAGGTCTTTAACTGTGAATCTTTTAGCAAATTCCATCCACTGCCATGTATCAGACATTGCATCACCTACTGGTAATACTTGTTGTCTCCAATGTTGTGTTCTTCTTTCAGCATTTCCATAAGCACCCCATTTTTCATAAATCATTGCTGATGGAAGAACAAGGTCAGAAACTTTTGCCGAAATACCTGGATAACCATCTGAAGTTACAATAAAGTTATCCATTTCTCTTGCTGCTTTAATCCAATGAGAAGCAGATGCACTATCTTGATATGCATTACATACATTCACCCAAGCAAACTTAACAATACCATCTTCTATATCTCTATGAATTTTCATGATATGTTGGTTACCAACTGGATTAAGTGTTCCTGCTGGAATTCCCCAAGTTTTTTCAGTTATCGCTCTATGCTTAGGATTTTTAACCATCATATCAGCAGGTAATCTATGGCAGAATGTTCCAACTTCTCTAGCTGTACCACAAGCTGAAGGTTGACCTGTTAATGAGAATGCACCATTTCCTGGAAGAGCTTGTTTATTAAGCATAAAGTGAACATTATAGCTAAGTGTATTTACCCAAGTACCTCTAGTATGTTGATTCATACCCATTGTCCAAAATGAAACTACTTTTCTATTTTTCTCAATATAAAGTTCAGCTAGTGCTTGAAGTTTTTCTTTAAAGCTTTCCATTGATTCATTAGGATCACCTTTAGAAATTTCAGCTGTATATTCAAGTGTATATGGTTCTAAAGATTTTTTATAATCTTCAAAAGAGATATGCCAGTGCTTAAGAGTACCAGCAGTATGCTTCATTGTATCACCCTCTTTATAACCAAATGGTTCAAGTGCAGGTGCTTCCTTCGCAGAAACTTTTTTCTCCATCTCTTTATTTATAATTTCCATCTCAAGAGCTGTATACTTTCCAGCACTTCCATCAGGATTAACAGGAGTAATTGATTTTTCACCTGCTCTTCTCAGACCATAACCAATATTAGTAGGACCTGCTGTAAATACAATATTTTCATTGATGAAATCCCAATCAATAATATCCTCTTTACCTCCACCTTTTTTATCTCTGTATACAATCTCTCTTGCAATATAATTCCATAAAGCAAGGTCAGTATTTGGAGAGAATATGATATTAATATCACCAATATCACAAGTTCTATGAGTATAAGTTTGAATATTTACAATTTTAACTTTATCAGGATTAGATAATTTTCTATCAGATACACGAGACCAAAGAATTGGGTGCATCTCTGCCATATTAGAACCCCAAGTTACAATAGTATCTGTAATTTCAATATCATCATAACAACCAGATGGCTCATCTATACCAAATGTTTGATAAAAACCAACAACAGCAGATGCCATACAATGTCTTGCATTAGGATCAATAGCATTTGAACGGAAACCACCCTTCATCATCTTTTGCGCAGCATATCCTTCCATAACGGTGTATTGACCTGAAGCAAATACAGCTACACCCTCTGGACCACTAGCTTTAAGTGCTTTTTTAGCATGAAATTCCATCTCATCAAATGCTCTTTTCCAAGATACTGGTTTGAATTTACCTTTTTTGTCAAATTCACCTTTATCATTCATTCTAAGAAGTGGAGTTTTAAGTCTATCTGCTCCATACATGATTTTAGCATTAAAGTAACCTTTAATACAATTTAAACCTCTATTTACTGGTGCTGCTGGATCACCTTTAACTGCAACAATTTTACCACCTTTTGTTGCTAACATAATACCACAACCAGTACCACAGAAACGACATGCTGCTTTGTCCCATCTCCAATTTGATTCTGCCTTAGCTGCTTCTGCTTGTGCCTCTTGTGGAACTGAAATCCCCACTGCACCTGCAGCTGCTACTGCTGCTGAACTTTTCAAAAAGTCTCGTCTACTTACTGACATATATCCTCCTTTTAGTTTTTATAACCATTAGGATACCATTATCAAGATTGTCAACAGTTGATATATATCAAAAGTTTAAGCAATATTTACAATAGTGAAGGTAATGGAGAAGTTAAAAGATGAATCAACAAAATAATCCACTTCTAGCAAAAGCAAAGCCTAAATTGGCAAAATATTATCACTATTTTAGTAACAGACCTGTTCAAAAAAAATCAATGGAAGATTTTTATAAAATCAATCCTAATTAAAATATATATTGGTATAATAATTTAAAAAGGTTTTTTAATGTCATCTGCATATAAAAAAATATTTGGATTTATCTTCTTGCTTTTTGGTGTTGGCTATTCAGTAATAGCTCCTTTAACACAACTATTTAAGGGTTTATAATGAGTAAAGCGAAACGATATAACCCTAAAAAAACTGATGCCTCAATTATAAAAAAAGGCTTTTTATTATATCTCTTTTTGATTCCTCTCTTTTTAAGTGTTATTATTGCACTATTTGGAACAAATTATATGGCTTTTTTACTAAATATTATAGCTTTTTTATTATTCTTTGGAGTTATTATATTATCCAAAATTGGATTTGCTCAAGAGATGGATTATAATAAAGCTAAACTTACGAAAGCACCTAAAATTCCTTATAAACAAATATCATCTTATCTTTTAGGTATTTCTACTATGTTTTCTGCTTATATTGCAGGGAAAGTAGGACTTTTTGACTCTATTATTATGTCTATTGTGGCAATTATTGGATATTGGTTATATTATGGATTTGATCCACAAAAAGATAAATTAGATAATTTTGGAGATATATCAGCTGATATTGTTTTAGAAACTTTACAAGAAGCTCAAGATAAAATATCTCAAATTAAAAAAGATATAGATAATATAAGTGATACTCTTTTAAAAAATAAAATTCATAAGGCTTTAGAGAGAGCTGATATTATTTTAGTTGCAATAACCGAAAAACCTCAAGATGTAAGAAAAGCTAGAAAATTTTTAATTGTATATATTGATGGAATCGCAAATGTTACCTCATCATATAATAATTTAGATGAAAATGATATTAGTAAAGATACGAGAAATAGGCTATTAGAACTTATGGAAGATGTTGAAGTTAAATTTGAAAGCGAATTTAAAAGACTTAAAGAGAATAGTCAATTTGATTTAGATGTTAATATTGATGTTTTAAAAGAACAAATTAAAGGTTAATAAAATATGAAAAAAATTATTTTTATTTCTATACTTATATTGATGACAGGTTGTACAACTGCAGATAGAATTAATGAAGAGTTATCTAAGAGAGTTGTTGCTTATGAAAAATATTTTGATAAAGCCAAAGTTGAGCCATTACAGAATAGAGTTATTCTAATTGCAGATAATCAATTTAATAATATATATACAGACCCAACTATTTTAAGAAATTTTTATGCAGATAGTTTTGCTGAAGTTTCGATAAGACCACCTCAGGTTGATATATTTTCCCCTCAACTATTTAACTGGACACTGCAAAAATACAATGCTAAAGAAAACTTTGTTATTCATTTAGGGGATACACTTAATATTGCATGTTCCAATGAGTGGGATATATTTGAAGAATCATTAGCAAATGTAGATAAAAATAAGTTTGTAATGGCATTAGGGAATCATGACTTTTATTGGTATGGGGTAACCAATGGAAACTATAATAATGATAAAATTGATTGGGCAATTGCATGTGATGATAAATATCCTATAACAAATAAGAATGCTGATGATAATAAAAGATTTACAAAAGGTAAATTTATTAATAAGTATCTAAAGTTTGTAGATATTGGATATATTCCAAATACAACTAATAGATATTTTACAAAAAAGGGAAAGAGTGCCTTTATTCAAGAGATATTTGTCAAAAGATTTAATAATGAAAGAGATGAATATAGCTCATTCTTAGCCCAAAGAGTTAATATTCCATCAAAAAATTCTAACAAAAAAGGTTTAGGAGGTATAGTTATTGATACAGTATCATATACTAAAAAACCATTGAATGTATTAGGTCATTTTAAGATAGCTGGACATTATAATCCTGGAGAAATAGGTCAAGTTACAAAACCCCAACAAAAAATTATAGAAGAATGGAGTGATAAATTTAAAATTAATAAAGAACCATTTATGATATTCGGACATCATCCACTTAAAGCATTTAACTCAAAAGAGAAAATATGGATAAAAAATCTTATAAAAAATAACTCTTATGCTTTAGGATATATATCAGGACATACACATTTAGGATTTGTAGATACAAACACAAAAGGTATAGTTGAAGTTAATGTTGGTTCAATTACAGATTATCCAAATGAAATAAGAACACTTAGTGTAAATCCAGTCAGAGGGAAATTAAAATCAACACTTCATCCAATAGCTACAAGTAAATTAGATAATACTCCATGGTGTGATGCATTATATGATTATACAACTTCATATCCAGATAATTATCTCTCTTATCAATTTGCAAGAAGAGGATTATACTCTGCTCATTATGCACATGAAGCTACACTAGATATATCTATTAGTACATATTTAAGATTATTTGATGATTTGCAAGTTATACAGTATTTTTCTGATGATGAAAAAATGGTAGAGGAGTATATAAATATTATAAATAATGGAAAACAAAAGAGAAAGAGAGATTGTTTTAAAGAGATAGGAAAGGATGATATACCAAATATTTTATTATATAGTTCTGCTAATAAAGCATTTTCAAGTAGTGTAGAGTGCAGAAGTGATAAGTTAAAAATACTAAAAAAGATGGATTATTTCAATGAAAGAATAATAGAAAAGAGTAAAGGTTTATATGTTAAAGATTTAATGTTATATGGAAGTTGTCAAACATTAATGTCAAGTAAGGCAGAATGGATAGGAAACTATTCTAATAGTAGATAATTATGATAAAATACTCTTAAAAAAGGATATTGGGTATGAATTATAAAATTACACCTGTTGAAAAGGGAAAGAAAGTTGAGTTTAAGAACCCTATCAAAGACTTTTATGATGCTGTTGGTGGAGATGAAGGTATGCAAAAATTAATGTATAGCTTTTATGATAAAGTTTATGATAGTGATATAGCTCACTTTTTTCCTCAAGATGAAGATGAATTTGAACAAGTTAAAATTAAAAATACTAAATTCTTTATAGAAATTTGTGGCGGACCAAAAGTTTATAATGAAGATACTAAAGGCATGGAGTTAAATGAATTTATGGTTAGACTGCATGATGATTTCTCTATTTATGAAAAATCAAGAGTTGAGTGGCTTGGAACTATGGCAGAAGCATTAAAAGAATTAGAAAATATTGATGAAGTTCTTATAAAAGATTTCTGGGATTATTTAGAAAATTTTTCTAAGCTTACCGTAAATACTTATCCTGATGGAAGTGTTTATTACGCTAATCTTTAGTCCAATCTATTTGATTATGCATAATTCCTATTACTGATGGATTAATACCTTTTATTTTCTTATTAACTACGGTTATGCTATTCGGAATATATAAGAAAATATAAGGTGTATCATTAGCTATTAATTTAAATATCTTCTGATACTCTTTTGCAAATTTTATAGAATCTATTATCTTTTGAGATTTTATAATTAAATTATCTACAATTTTATTGCGATAACCTATAAAGTTAAATCCTCCCTGTTTATCTCCCTCACTATGCCAAATACTATGAGCATCAGGAATTAATGATAAACTCCAACCCATTAAAACTGCTTCAAATTGATGAGGCATTACGACGGTATTCAAAAAAGATTGCCACTCCATTGTTCTGATAGACATTTTTATTCCAACTTTAGCTAGTTGATATTGTATTATCTGCGATGCATTAATTCTAATATCATTTCCTGTATTTGTAATAAGTTCAAATTTAAATGGATTATCTTTTGTAAATCCTAACTCTCTTAATATCTCTTTTGCTTTTTCTGGATTATACCCTTTTGGTTTATAATTATTAGGATAAACAGGACTATTCGGCATAAATGGACCATTGCATATTTTACCATGGGAGAAAAATAATAGGTCTATTAATTCTTGTTTATCTATTGCATAATTTAGAGCTTCTCTAATTTTTTTATTTTTAAACTTTTCTTTTCTTAAGTTAAATCCCATATATGTATAAGATTGTGATGGTTGTTCTATAATATTATAATAACTTTTAAAATCATCATTAAGTTGTCTATTTATTTGTAATGGATTTAATGAACCTATATCTAATTTCTTTGCCTTTAATGTAATGAATTCAGTTGAGGTATCTCCTATATAATTATATTTGATAGTATCTATATTTGGCTTATGTGGTAAATAATCTGGATTGGCTTCTAGTATAATTTTTTCATTTACTTTAAATGCCTTTTTTAGCATATAAGAACCTGTACCTATAGGCATTTTATTAAGTTTAGATGTCATAGGATTATTTTCATTTTTCCACAGATGCTCTGGTAAAATACCCATCATCCATATACTTAATGCTTTAAAATATGCCTCTTTATATACTACTTTTATTTTATATAAATTTATAATTTCAACTGATTTAATATATTTGAAGTTATCCTTGTAAGGAGTTAATAATTTTGGAGACTTTAGAAGATTAAAAGTATAAAGAATATCTTCAGCATCAAATATTTCTCCATCATGCCATTTGATTCCTTTTCTAAGTTCAAAAACTAAAGTTGTATTATTTTCAAAGTAAAATTTCTTTGCCAAATCTCCAATAATATTACCATCTTTATCAAATTTTACTAATCCATTGAATATCCAATCTGCAATTTCCGAACTAGCAGAGTCTGTTGCTAACAGAGGATTTACTCTTGATGGTGAAGATGATATACTAAGTTGTAAAGTTGAGGATTGAATTAATATTACAAAAAGTATTAAAAAAGATATTAAAAGTTTCAAAGTTAGCTCCTACTATATAAATAATTTCATAACTATAATAACTATTTATCCTTAATATAATAACTGATAATCATTATAAAAGAATTATAAAATTTAACTTCTTATTAAAGTAAATTGTCTTAGAATACAAAATAGATAAATTTTATTGAAGAAAGGATAGCCATGGCAAGAGTAGTAATAATGGGTGGTGGTGTTTCAGGACATACAGCTGCTACATTCATAAAAGATATGCTTGGTAAAAAACATGAGGTTGTTGTTGTGACACCTAATAGTAACTGGAACTGGATTCCATCAAACATCTGGGTAGGTGTTGGAGAGATGTCAGCTGAAGAGGTAGTATTTCCTCTAGCTCCTGTATATAAAAAAGCAGGTATTGATTATAGACAAGCTAAAGCTCTAGGAATTCATCCAGAAGGTAAAGCTGATTCGGATACTCCATATATTGTTATTGAGTATACAGATGAAGAAAAAAGTGGCACAACTGAAGAGCTAACTTATGATTATCTTATTAATGCAACTGGACCAAAATTAAACTTTGGTGCAACTCCAGGTCTTGGTGAAGGTTCTAACCTTGGAGAACATACAGTATCCGTATGTACAGCAGACCATGCAGATCATGCAAGTCACGAATTAGATTCTTGTATTGAAAAAATGAGAAACGGTGAAAGACAAGCATTCCTAATTGGTACAGGTCATGGTATGTGTACTTGTCAAGGTGCTGCATTTGAATATATCTTTAATATTGAACATAAACTCAAATCAGAGGGTGTTAGAGATATGGCAGATATTACATTTATTACAAATGAATCATTTCTTGGTGACTTTGGTATGGGTGGACTTCACTTTAAAATGGGTGGATTTGCAACTTCAAGTAAAGTATTTGCTGAATCTTTATATGCTGAAAGAGGTATGGATTGGATTATTGGTGCTCATGTTAATAAAGTTGAAGCTGGTAAGGTAACTTATGAGTCTCTTGATGGAACTATGGATGAACAAGAATTTGATTTTGCTATGCTTATTCCACCATTCGCAGGTGTTGGCTTAAAAGCTATCGCTAAAGATGGAAGTGATATTACAAGTAAAGTATTTGCTCCTAATGGATTTATGAAAGTTGATGCAAATTATAATGCTGGTGCTTATGAAAATTGGAAAGCTTCTGACTGGCCACGAACTCTTCAAAACCCAGATTATGGAAATGTATTTGCTGTAGGAATTGCTTTCGCACCTCCACATTTAATTTCTAAACCAATGAGTTCACCAAATGGAACTCCTATCAACCCTACACCACCAAGAACTGGTATGCCATCAGCGATGATGGGTAAAGCAGTTGCTTTAAGTATTCTTGATATGATAAAAGGTAAATCTACTGAACCTACACATACTGCTTGTATGTCAGAAATGGGTGCTGCTTGTGTTGCATCTGCAGGTAAAGGTCTATTTACTGGTACTGCTGCTGCTATGACTGTTTTCCCAATCGTTCCAGATTTTGAAAAATATCCAGGAGTTGGTAGAGACCTTAATGGTACAACTGGAGAATTAGGACTTGCTGCTCACTGGGTTAAGCATATTCTTCACCATTTATTTATATGGAAAGCAAAACTTAAACCAGGATGGACTTTAATTCCTGAATAAGAGTTGTCTTATATAATATGCTATGCAGAGGTTTTTCCTCTGTTTATTAAAATAATTAAAATAATTAGGAGATAAAGTGTCAAAAAAACATGTAAATCATATAGAACCATATAGTCCTCAATTTGGGACAATGATACCTTTAGGTGGAGCAAAATTTTTAAGAACTTGTGTTTTATGGCAATTAGTTAGATTTGTTGCTATTAATATTAGAATGACTATTCTTATTCTAAAGAGTCACCACTAAAATCAAGAATATCTCTTTTTTAGGGATATTCATCTTCTAAATATAATAAGACTTTTTTTTAAATTCAATATTTTAAGCTATTTAGTTTTAAAATAAGTTTACTATAACTTCTACAACTAAGGACTATTTTAATGATACAAGAGCTTATTCGTTACCCTGATGAAAGAATAAATATTCTATCAACTGATGTAAGAAAATTTAATGATGAGGTAGATGAACTTGTCCAAGATATGAAAGAAACTATTGAGGCAAATGACACTGAAGGTTTAGCTGCAATTCAGATAGCTATTCCGATATCTGTTGTTGTTGCAAAAGATACGCATGGTGAATGGCATACCTTTTGTAATCCTAGAATACTTAAAACAGCAGGAAAAACTATCTCCTCTGAGACATCATTATATATGCCAGATATAGAAGAAGAGATACCTCGACATGAACAAATTACATTTATATATCAAGATAGAATGGGGAAACAACACTCAATGACTGTCTCTGGTCACTTTAGTTATCTTCTTCAAAGAAAATTTGATTATACATTCGGTGGAACTTTTGCAAATAAACTAGATAGAAAACATAGAAAAATGGTAGAAAAGAAATTATCAATAAACGGTGCTAAAGGTGAATTTAATTCAGATAGTAACTTCTCAAAAAGAGAATATTTTAAAAGTGCAATTAATAAACTTCTATTCTTTCAAGGACTAACTCTATTTACTCCATTATTTTCTTTGAAAAAAGAGACTTTAGAAACATTATATCATTATGGAATTTTTGCAACAATAATGACATTTCTATTAACAATCGGATATTTAGCTTATGCTAAATATGAAGCAAGTAAAGTTATATCTTGTACAGGTTGTCAAGTTGTTAGTTTTACAGCTGTTGCAATTAAATATTTTATATTAATACCTATCTTCTTTATGGGAAGTTATTATTTAGTAAACCCAAACTAGAAAGCATTAGATATCAGACAAATAGCAATTATAGGTTCAACTGCCTCTGGAAAAACTCAGTTATCAATTGATATTGCAAAAAAGTTTAATGCCATCATCTTATCTCTTGACTCTTTATCTATATACCAAGAGATAGATATTGTATCAGCAAAGCCTACAATAGAAGAGAGAGATGGCATAGAACATTATGGAATAGATTTAATCTATCCCAATGAAGCTTTTGATGTTACTATATTTATAAAACTTTATAAAAAAATATATAATAAAGCTAAAAACAAAAACAAAAATTTAATAATAGTAGGTGGAACGAGTTTCTATTTAAAAAGCCTAATAGATGGTATATCTTCTTTTCCCACTATTTCACAAGAGACAAAAGAGGAAGTAGCTGATCTTTTAAAATATGAAATGCCACAAATGTATCAAATGATGGTAAATGTAGATAATAAATACATGGCAGGAATCTTTCCTAATGATAAGTATAGAATAGAAAAAGCATTAAGTATATATCTATCAACAACTCAAAGCCCAACAGATTATTTTAGAGACAATCCACCAAAATCTACAATTATAGGTAAGTTGCCTATATATTCTATTAATACAGATAGAGATATTTTGCGTGAAAGAATAAAAATAAGAACTAAGAAAATGATAGAAACAGGTTTAATTGATGAAGTAGCATATCTTGAAAAAAAATATAATCGTTCACCTAATTCTATGAAATCTATAGGAATAAAAGAGACATTAGATTATTTTGATGGAAGATTAGATATAAACATGTTAGAAGAAAAAATAATAATAAATACTAGAAGGTTGGCAAAAAGACAGAATACTTTTAATAACTCACAATTTAAAGACGTAACAGCATTAGAATTAATACAACTAAAAGAGAGAATTGAACTTCAACTTAATAATAGATAAGTTAGTGTAGACTTTTGCATGAAAAAATTTAACACTATTACCTCCCTATCATCGGAACTTATTAAGAATTTAGAACAGCTAGAATATACAACTATGACAGCAATTCAAGAGGCTACTATACCTATACTACTTGATGGAAAAGATATTATAGCCCAAGCCAAAACTGGCTCTGGAAAAACTGCTAGTTTTGGTATTCCAATTATTGAAAAAATAGATACTAAAAATAGAAATCCCCAAACTTTGATCTTATGTCCCACAAGAGAATTGGCAGACCAAGTAGCAAAAGAGTTGCGTTCCATCGCGAGATATAAAAACAATCTAAAAATATTAACTCTATGTGGTGGTACACCTATGCGTCCACAAATGGCATCATTAGAACAAGGTGGACATATTCTAGTTGGTACAGCTGGTAGAATCCAAGACCACTTATCAAGAGAAACAATCTATCTAAAAGATATTAATACTTTAGTACTAGATGAAGCTGATAGAATGGTTGATATGGGATTTTATGATGAAATTAAAAAAATCATATCTAATATTCCGAAAAAAAGACATACTATGTTATTTTCTGCTACATATCCTCCTAATATTCAAAAATTAGCTAAAGAGATATTAACAGAACCTACAACAATTAAAGCAGATACAACGCATGAAGTATTAGCAATTGAAGAGGTAGCCTATGAAATTGAAAAATCTTCAAAAACTGAAGCTTTAATAAAATTATTTAAATCATATAAACCAAAAACTGCTTTAGTATTCTGTAATACGAAGATAGAGACTATTGAGTTAACTGATTTCCTAAGAGAAAAGAACTTTTCAGCTATGGACTTACAAGGCGACTTAGATCAGAGAGAGAGAGAAGAAGCTCTCTTAATGTTTGCAAATGGTTCAATAGCTGTTTTAGTTGCTACTGATGTTGCATCTAGGGGACTTGATGTTAAAAATATAGAATTAGTAATAAATTATGATATACCACATGGTGATGAAGTTTATACTCATAGAATAGGTAGAACAGCAAGAGCAGGAGCAAGAGGTAAAGCTATAACTTTATATACAAATAGAGAGAAAGACAAACTATTTGATGTAGCTAAAAATATAGAAAAAAGAGATATTAATAAAATATCAATAGATCGAAAATTTATTATGGAATCTACATATTCTACTATCTGTATAGATGGTGGCAAAAAGAATAAAGTAAGAGCAGGTGATATTTTAGGTGCATTAAGCAAAGATATTGGCATATCAGGTGAACAAATTGGAAAAATAGATATTTTTGATTCTAAATCTTTTGTAGCAATAGATAAAAGAAGCATTAGAAATGCATTTGATGGATTAAAAAAGGGTAAAATAAAAGGAAGAAAATTCAGGGTTTGGTGGTTATGATTTTATCACTTATGAATATAAAAATAATTAATTATGAGTAGGCCTAAATAGGTTTTATGGAATGCTTAATATGGATTTAGTGATATGTTAAAGAATCTCTAATTTTAAACTTTAAATCTAGCTTTACTTTTACAATAATTTTCCATAAAGCAATTTTCACAATCTGGACTTATAGCTTTACATCTATAGCGTCCAAATAGAACCATTGCTTGATGTAAAATATGCAACTCTGTTTTAAATTTTTTAGTTAACTCATCTTCTACCTTTGTAGCAGTCGTAGCATTACTTAATCCTAATCTATGAGCTACTCTAAATACATGAGTATCAACTGCCATCACATTTGCTTCCATATACTCTATTCTAACAACATTTGCAGTTTTTTGACCAACTCCTGCTAAAGTCATTAATTCTTTTTGTGTTAAAGGTATCTCTCCATTAAAATCTTCTATAACTTTTTGTGCCATTTTTATTAAATTTTTTGCCTTATTATTGAAAAAAGAACAACTATTTATATATTCTTTTATATCATCTAAAGATGCAGTAGATAAAGAATGAATATCTGGATAGGCTTTAAAAATATTAGGAGTTATAATATTAACTCTTTTATCAGTACATTGAGCGGATAGCATTACACTAACTATAAGTTCATATAGACTATTATAATTTAATTCACTTACACTATTAGGGTAATTAACTAAGAATATATCTTTAATTGCTTCAATTTCTTTTTTTGTAGAACTCTTTACTATTGTCATTATTGTTATCACTTTTTTAGAATAAAATATCTGATAAATGGTTAATAAACGATTTACTAATCAGAGATATAATCATAATCAAATAAACTTATATAAAGGTTCAAAAATATGAAAAAATTGATACAAATATCAGCAATTACTGCAACAATGATGATTAGTGGTTTAGTAGCATCTGATGTTTTAGCTACAGTTGATGGAAAAAATATTACAAAACAAGATGCACAGTCATTTGTAAAAGCTACAGCACCTCAAGCATCTTTTGAACAGTTACCTGCAAATCAACAAAAAATGGTTACAGAAAGATTAGTTGAAAGAGTTTTATTTTTAAAAGCTAGTAAAAAAGATGGTATAGAAAAAAGTGCTGAATTTAAAGAAAATTTAGAAAAACTTCAAGATGAATTACTTGTTAGTTTATGGATGAAAAAACAGATGGAAAATGCACTTGTAAGTGATAGTGAATCAAAAGATTTCTATACAAAAAATCCAGATAAATTTAAAGTTCCAGCAACAGTTCATGCTAGACATATTTTAGTTCCAGATGAAAAAACAGCTAAAGATGTTATTGAAAAATTAAAATCTCTTAAGGGAAATGAGCTTAAAAATAAATTTATAGAGTTAGCAAAAGCTGAATCTAAAGGACCAACTAGTACAAAAGGTGGAGATCTTGGAAGTTTTGCTAAAGGTCAAATGGTACCAGAATTTGATGAAGCAGTATTTAAACTTAAAAAAGGTGAAATTACTTTAGTTCCAGTAAAAACTCAATTTGGTTTCCATATTATTTATCTTGAGAATACACAAGACAGTTCAGTTATTTTATATAAAGATGTAAAAGATAAAATTATTCAATCTTTAAAACAAAAACAATTTCAAGATAAATTAACAGAAGTAGCTAAAGAGCTTAAATCTAAAGCAAAAGTAACTTATACAGAAACAGCAAAAGTTGAAGTTGAAGAGAAGAAAAAGTAGTATGGTAAAAAAAGTAATAATAACTCTAGTTATATCATTAGCAGTAAGCTCTTTGAGCTATGCTGATGAGCTAAAAAATAGTCTTTTATCAAGTGCATCTTCTAGTAATGGTAGTGATATGGTTGATTTAGATAATTTAAATGTTGGTGCAAAACCAAAAGTTGTACAACATAAATCTCGTTCAGGTAAAGCAATTATTGGAACAGTGAATGGTTATAATATAAGAAAAATTAAAGCCGATAAATTTCTGAAGATAGCTACAAAAGGGAAAATAAAAGATTTTGATAGATTACCTAAAAAACAAAGAGAAGAAATTGTAAAAAATTTAGCTGCTACAACTTTAATTGAAGTTCGTTCAAGAAAAGAAGTAACAAAAGCAGAAAAAAATAAATTGGCTGCTCAGTATTGGATGAGTAAAAAATTAAAATCTATTAAAGTTAGCAAAACTGAAGCAAAAAAGTTTTATAACAAAAATAAAAAAGCATTTAAAGATAAAAAAGGTAAACAGTTAACATTTAAAAAGGTTGAAGAGTATATTATTATGACAATAAGACAACAAAAATTCTCTAAAAATCTAATGAAAAAAGCTAAAATAGTTATTAAATAAAAGGAAAATTAATGTCAACAAAAGTTTTAGATGTAGTTAATGCTGGTGTAATTTCTGGTGAGGATTTGGAAAGAGTATTTTCTATTGCAAAATCAGAAGGATATGCTATTCCTGCTGTAAATGTAGTTGGAAGTAACTCTATAAATGCTGTATTAGAATCTGCTAAAGAGGTAAATTCTCCTATAATAGTTCAATTTAGTAATGGTGGTGGAGCTTTTTATGCTGGAAAAGCACTATCTGGTACTGAGTCAGCTGTCTTAGGAACAATCTCTGGTGCAAAACATGTACATATTATGGCTGAAGCTTATGGAGTTCCTGTTATTTTACATACAGACCATGCTGCTAGAAAACTTTTACCTTGGATTGACGGTCTGTTAGATGCAAGTGAAGAGCATTTTGAAAAATATGGAAAACCTCTATTTTCATCTCATATGATTGATTTATCAGAAGAACCAATAGAAGAAAATATTTCTACTTGTAAAGCTTATCTTGAAAGAATGAGTAAAATGGGTATGACACTAGAGATAGAATTAGGTGTTACAGGTGGAGAAGAAGATGGTGTTGATAATACAAATATTGACAACTCTTTACTTTATACTCAACCAGAAGAGGTAGCTTATGCGTATGAGGAGTTAAGTAAAATTAGTCCTAACTTTACAATTGCTGCATCTTTCGGTAATGTTCATGGTGTATATAAATCTGGTAATGTTGTATTAACTCCAAAAATTTTAGATAACTCACAAAAATATATTCAAGATAAATATTCAACGGATGAAAAACCTGTTAATTTTGTCTTCCATGGTGGTTCAGGCTCTGCTTTAGAAGAGATTAGAGAAGCTATCAGTTATGGAGCTATAAAAATGAATATTGATACGGATACTCAATGGGCATATTGGGATGGTGTTAGAGATTATGCAAAAGATAATCATGACTATCTTCAAGGGCAAATTGGTAATCCTGATGGAGATGATAAACCAAACAAAGGTCATTATGACCCAAGAAAATGGTTAAGAGCAGGTGAAGTTGCTATGATTGGTAGATTAAAAAGAGCATTCGAAGATTTAAATTGCGTAGGCAGAAATTAAATTTTAAACAGGAACTAAAATTACCTAGTTCAATAGATGAGTTCTCTTTTAGAGGAGACTCATTCTACATTAAAAGAGATGATACTATTCACTCTAAATTTTCTGGAAATAAAGCTAGAAAATTATACTACTATCTACAAAAAGATTTTCCAAAAATTAAAAAAATCATATCCTATGGTTCAAATCAATCAAATGCTATGTATTCTATGTCAGAACTTGCAAAAATAAAGAATTGGAAATTTGATTATTTTGTCGACCATATACCTACATATTTAAAAGAAAACCCACAGGGAAATTATCTAAGAGCATTAAAAAATGGAATGAATATGTCAATTAAAGATGATAAAAAAATATCTTTAGATGATAATACTTTATTTATAGAAGAGGGGGCTAGAGGTAAAGAAGCAGAGTATGGAATTGAAATATTAGCCAAAGAAATTATTGGATGGAAAGAGAATAATAATATTAAGAATTTAAAAATCTTCTTACCCTCAGGAACAGGTACAACAGCGTTATATCTTCAGAAGCATTTGAAATATAAAGTTTATACAACTCCTTGTGTTGGAGATGAAGAGTATCTAAAAAAACAATTTTCAATGTTGGAAAGAAATACAAAGTATCACCCAATTATCTTAAATACAGAAAAAAAATATCATTTTGGCAAATTGTATAGAGGATTCTATGATATTTATAAAGAATTAAAGAATAATGGTATTGAGTTTGATTTATTATATGACCCAAAAGGATGGATTATAGTCTCATCCTATCCAGATATATTCACAGAAACAACATTATATATACATCAAGGTGGATTAATAGGAAATGAGAGTATGTTAGCTAGATATGAGAGGAAATACAACTAGCTTTCTAATTTTATGACATGCTTATTAATAAGATTTTGATAATATAAATTTGTATTTCCATGAATATGTGTACCATCATTTTTAAAAAAATAATTATTAAAGTTATAGAAATCATTAATATTGATGATTTTTATTTTTTTATTTTTGATATATCTATAAATAGCTGATATCTTAAATATCTTATTTATATCCTCGGGAATAGGTTCAATTACGATTGTAAATTTAATATTTAATATTTTACATAAATTATTCATTTTATCAATATATATTTTTGGTATTTCATAAATTATATCTTTATTCATCTGCATATCATTAATTTCTCTTTTAATATCTTTATTCATAAAATCTTTCTTTTCACATAATGGTTTTTCTATCATCAAAGTAAATTTTTCTTTTTGTTTTCCTCTATAGTATTGTAAAAATTTTAAAGTTTTTAATCTACTTTCTATATATTTATTAAAAGAAAAATGATTTTTAAATAGAGAAGGCTTAATTTTTTGTATCTCTGCTATCTCTTTTTTATCTGTAAAAACTTTTTCAAAATAAGAATATGTATGCTGTGTATTTAAATCTTGATATAAATGATCTGGAATACAGAATAAATATAGTTTTTTGGGTTTTTTATTATTTTTTAAATACCTTTTTAAAATAAAATAATTTCCTGCCATTGAAACAGCATTATTTGATGTTAGTTCAACTATATCACTTGGCATTACCATATTGCCTAAAGCATTTCTTGCCAGACTATCACCTAATAAAATATTTTCAAATTCTTTATTTTTATATTGAGGTATTCTTTTTTTTATCAAATAATCAACTTCGTGCCTATCATAATTATTTACCTGATATATTGTCTCTATAATGATTATATTACTAATTATAAATATTAATAGTGTTAAAAGCCATTTTTTATTTCTCATAATTGTCCTTAAAAATTGAAGTATAAAAATTCAGATTTATTGCCTAAAGAATATATAGAAATAATCAAAATAAAAGATATAAAGAATGCATGAATAGTTGTATAGTTTTTATTTAAATATGATATAGAATTATTAAAAAATATAGTAATTATAAACGCTATAGGTAAAAATACTAGTATAGTTAAGTCTCCGTGAATATTAGATAAAAAATTACTAAATTCTATATTATAATATTGTTGTAAAAATGATAACTTTGAAGTAAAGAAACTTGGAAGATGTATTCCGTTTAATCCAATCATTCCACTTAAAATTCTAATAGCATCATTCCATTCATTTGCTCTAAAAAATACCCAAGCTATATTTATAAAGTTAAAAGTTATAAACCATGCAAATACTTTTGAGATACTAAATCTTAAAACTTTACTCCATACTCTATGTATTATTAATGCAATACCATGTAGAAAGCCCCAAAAAATAAATGTCCAACCAGCTCCATGCCATACTCCTGCTAATATAAAAGTTATTAGTAAATTAGAATAAGTTCTTATATCTCCATACCTATTCCCCCCTAATGGAATATATAAATAATCTTTTAAAAATCTACTAAGTGTAATATGCCATCTTCTCCAAAAATCTTGAATATTTAAAGCCTTGTATGGACTATTAAAGTTTATAGGTAGAATAATATTGAATAAAAGAGCTAATCCAATAGCCATATCTGTATAACCACTAAAATCAAAATATAACTGAAATGTATATGATAAACTAGTAATCCATGATTCTAATAAATCTAATGGTTGAGATGTATTAAATCCATAGTTAGCATATTTAGCAAATGTATCAGCAATAATAACTTTTTTAAATAGTCCAATAGAAAATATAAAAATTCCCATTGATATATTCTTATAATTTATGAATTTATTATTTAACTTAGAAAATTGTGGCATCATTTCCTTATGATGAACTATTGGACCAGCTATTAATTGAGGAAAGAATGTGACAAAAAGTGAATAATTCAAGAAGTCATATTCTTTTGTTTCTTGTTTATAACTATCTATTAAATAAGCTATTTGTTGAAATGTAAAAAATGATATAGCTAGAGGTAGTGCTAAATTTATTAATTCATAATCTAAATGAAATAATATATTTATATTTACTAGAAAAAAATCAAAATATTTAAAATAGAACAGTAATAATAGATTCATTATTATTCCAAAAGATAATATAAATTTATTATTATCCTTTGATAATTTTGAACCAATATAATAATTAAATAACATAGATATTAAAATAAGTGGTAAATATATAATATTCCACCAACTATAAAAAAAGAGTGATGATAAGATCAGCCAACCCTTGGATAAAATTATAAATTTTTTATAATTTAGATAAAAATATATCAAAAAAGATACTGGCAAAAATATAAAAATAAACTCATAGCTATTAAATAACATAATTCTCCTATAAGATAAGTACTGATATTATATATCATAATTATAATAAACTTTATTAAAAGGTCTTTAGTGAATTCAAATTCATAAAGAGTTAGATTTCTTACAGAAGAGAAACCTAAGTTTATTATTTGAGCTGCTTGTTAAAGTTTAAAGGTGGATTAATAGGATATGAGAGGAAATACAGATGTTAATAAATAATATTATAGAAGATAATAAAAATAATAAAAATATAAAAGGTAAAATAATAGTGATATCATATACTATTATGAGATATTTTCGTAAAAGAATGACTAATAGATTCTTATACATACTTTTTGCACCTATAATTATTATATATAAATTTATTACTGATATAGTCTTAGGCTGTGAAATACCAGCTTCAACAAAAATAGGAAGAGGCTTAATTATACATCATGGCAGAGGTACAGTTTTAAATGCTGATGTTGTTATAGGGAATAATGTAACTTTAAAACATAATACAACAATAGGTAATAAAATGGATAAAGATGGCAATAATCTAGGTTCTCCAATAATCGGAGATAATGTTATAATAGCTCCAAACAGTGTAATCATAGGTAATATTAAGATAGGGGATAACTCTATTATTGGTGCTGGTTCAGTTGTAATAAAAGATGTAGCAGTAAATACTATAGTAGCAGGTAATCCTGCAAAAATTATAAGTATGAATATATGATATAATTTTATTATAAGATAAATAGTGATATTATTGATTTATGATAAACTTTATTAAAAAGGTCTTTAGTGAATTTAAATTCAAAAATATATGTAGCTGGTCATAATGGATTAGTTGGTAGTGCAATTGTAGCAAACTTAAAATCGAAGGGCTATAATAATATTATTGGCAGAACCCATAAAGAGTTAGATTTATTAGACAGTTATGCTGTTTCTAAATTCTTCAAAGAAGAAAAGCCAGAATTTGTTATTTTAGCAGCAGCTAAAGTTGGTGGTATTATTGCAAACAATATATATCGTGCAGAATTTATATATGAAAATATTCAAGTTCAAAATAATATTATTCACCAAAGTTATCTTAATGGTGTTGAAAAACTTTTATATTTAGGAAGCACTTGTATATATCCTAAAGAAGCACCTCAGCCTATGAATGAGAATGTATTATTAACTTCTCCATTAGAGTATACAAATGAGCCTTATGCTGTTGCAAAAATTGCAGGAATTAAGATGTGTGAAAGTTATAATTTACAATATGGTACAAATTTTATATCTGTAATGCCTACTAATCTCTATGGACCAAATGATAATTTTGATTTAGTAAAGAGTCATGTACTACCTGCATTAATTAGAAAAATACATTTAGGTAAAGCGTTAGAAGATGATAATTGGGTGGATATTAGAGCTGATTTAAATTCTCTACCTATTGAAGATATAGATGGTAATAGTTCTAAAGAGGATATTATTGCTAAATTAGATAGTTATGGTGTACATTGTTCAAATAATAAGCTTCAGATAGAAATTTGGGGTAGTGGGTTACCACGAAGAGAATTTCTTTGGAGTTTAGATATGGCAGATGCTTGTGTTTTCTTAATGGAGAATAGAGATTTTAAAGATACCTATCCAGAAAATGAAAAAGAGGTTAGAAATACTCATATTAACATAGGTACAGGTATTGATATAAGCATTAAAGAGTTAGCATATACAATAAAGGATACTATTGGATTTAATGGTAAGTTATATTTTAATACAGATAAACCTGATGGAACAATGAAAAAGCTTACAGATGTAACAAAACTAAATAATTTAGGTTGGAAACATACTGTTGAACTTAGTGATGGAATTGAAAAGCTATACAACTGGTATATTAAAAAGAATAATTAATTTATGTTAAAACTTACAGAAGATAAAAAAAGACTCCTATCAAACTTTTTTTCACTTTCTGCGTTGCAAGGAATTAATATGATACTGCCACTTATAACTTTACCATATCTTGTTAGAGTTTTAGGTGTTGAGAATTTTGGATTAATTAATTTTGCATTATCTATTGTTATGTTTTTTACTATCATAGTTAGTTTTGGATTTAGTTTGTCTGCAACCAGAGAACTCTCTATAAATAGAGATAATCATCAAAAAGTTACAGAAATTTTTTCTTCAGTCATTATAATACAAACGATTCTGTTTATTTTATCGTTTTTGATATTATTTTTTCTAATCTTTTTTATAGAAAGTTTTAGCAAAAATGCATTATTATATTATATGACATTTGGTATAGTATTAGGAACGGTTTTATTCCCTACTTGGTTTTTTCAAGGAATGGAAAGAATGAAATATATTACATATATAAATGTTTCATTTAGAGTCATATTTACGGTTTTAATTTTTGTTTTTGTAAAAGATGAAAATGATTATATATTTGTTCCTATTTTAAATTCATTAGGGGCAATTTTGGGAGGAATATACTCTTTATTTCTTATAAATAAATTATTTGATATTAAATTTAAAATTCCAAAATTTGATATATTAAAAAAACAATTTGTAGATAGTTATCATTTCTTTTTATCCAGAGTTGCTAATAATGGTAGTAGATATTATGCTACAGCTATAATAGGAATATATTTTGGAAATATAGCAGTTGGATATTATTCTATGGTTGAAAAGCTTTTTTTTGCTTTTATGAGCTTAGGTGGAGTAGTATCTCAAACAATTTATCCTTATATGAGCAGAACAAAAGATATTAGATTTTTTAAAAAGATTTTTTTATCTATAATACTATTATCTATAATAATATTAATACCAACAATGTATTTCAATAAAGAATTACTATTGTTAGTTTTTAATGTAGAAGATATAATGTTGTCAAAATTATTTATTATTGTATTTAGTGGTTCTATATTTGGAATTATGAGTGCATTAGTTGGTTATCCATTATTAGCTGGATTTGGACATATAAAATACGCAAATAATAGTTTAATTTATGCATCTTTTATATATTTAATAGCTATTAGCATAAGTTCTATATTATTTAATGATATATATATGGTGGCATTCTCTATTGTTATATATGAGTTGTCAGGACTGCTATTTCGGGGATATTACATAAACAGAGAGAAATTACTCTGGAAAAGGAGATAAAATGCAGGGTCTAATGCTCGCAGCAGGAACAGGAAGTAGGTTAGGTAAACATACAAAAGAGAATACAAAATGTATGTTAGAGGTTAATGGAGAAACATTAATTAAACAAGCACTAGAGAATATAAATAGCGTAGGAATAAAAAAACTTATTTTAGTTGTTGGATACAAAAAAGATAATCTAATTTCTCATATTGGAGACAGATATAAAGATGTAGAGATAGAGTATGTAGAAAATCCAATATATGATAAAACAAATAATATATATTCTCTATTTCTCGCAAGGGATAAATTAGCAGAAGACGATACTATTTTATTAGAAAGTGATATTATATTTGATAAAAAAATATTACAAGATTTAGTAGAGGATGAAAGAAAATCTTTAGCAATTGTAGATAAATATGAAGCTTGGATGGATGGAACTTCTGTAACACTAGATGATGAAGATAATATAATAAATTTTTTACCTAAAAAGACCTTTCGATTTCAAGATGTAAATAACTATTATAAAACAGTAAATATATATAAATTTTCAAAAGAATTTAGTAATAAAATATATATTCCATTTTTAGAAGCTTACTCAAAAGCTATGGGAGATAATGAATATTATGAATCTGTTCTTAGAGTTCTAACTATTTTAGATGGACATGAATTGAGAGCAAAGAGATTAAATGGTGAAAAGTGGTATGAGATAGATGATATTCAAGATAAGGCTAATTCAGAAATTATATTTGCACCAAATGCAAAAGAAAAATTAAAACTTATTCAAGCCAGATATGGTGGATATTGGAGATTTCCTGAATTAAAAGACTTTTGCTATTTAGTTAATCCTTACTTTCCAACACAAAAGATGCAAGAAGAGATGAAAGCTTATTTTTATGAACTTATATCTCAATATCCATCAGGACAAGAGACACAAAGGCTTTTAGCTGGAAAAATGTTTGGAATTGAGAGTGAAAATATTATAGTAGGTAATGGTGCATCTGAAATTATTCGAGGATTAGGCGATGTTATAGATGGAACATTTGGATTAGCATTTCCAACATTTAACGAATATCCAGAAAGTTTAGGATACGATCGAATTGTTAAATTTATACCAGAGAACAAAGAGTTTTCTTATGATCTAAATAATATGTTAGAGTTAGCAAAAATATCAGATAATTTACTACTTATAAATCCAGATAATCCTAGTGGAAACTTCATTTCAAAAAATGATTTAATTATTTTAGTATCAAAATTAAAAGATATGAATAAGAATATTATATTAGATGAATCATTTGTAGATTTTTCGACTAATGGCGAAGATGAGAGTATGTTGGAACAAAATATTTTAGATAATTATTCAAATCTTATAATAATAAAAAGTATCTCAAAAAGTTATGGTGTACCTGGTGTTAGACTTGGTATATTAGCTACAAGCAATGAAGAAATTATGAATAAAATAGAGGAAGAATTAACTATTTGGAATATAAATTCTTATGGTGAATTCTTTTTACAGACAATAGGTAAATATAAAAAAGATTATACAAAAGCTTGTGATGTTATTGCAAATGAGAGAGATAGATTCTATAATAGATTAAAAGAGATAGATTATCTTAGCGTTATATATTCTCAAGCAAACTACTTTTTAATAGAGGTAAATAGTAAATTTTCAGCTTTAGAACTTACAGAGATATTATTAGATAGATATGATTTGTATATAAAAGACTTAACAGGGAAAATTGGATTTGAGAACAAAGAATATATCAGAATTGCAGTAAAAGATTTTAATGATAATGAATTTATGATAGAGAAACTAAAAGATATATAATGCAAATTATTAAAACAAATAAAGGAAATATAAATTTTGAACCCTATAAATTTATATTAGGCTCAAAATTTATAGATAAAAAGATAGCACAAGATAATTTATTAGAATTTCAAAAAATAATGGATAGTCATAATATTATTTTTACCTTAGCTTATGGAACACTCCTCGGAGCTATTAGAGAAAATGATTTTATAACCCATGATGAAGACATAGATGTAGCTATCTTAGATGAAGATAGAGACGATTTTTTAAATATTTTAAATATTTTTTTAAACAATAATTTTACAATAGGTCGATATGCAGATGATATTTTAAGCTTAATTCGTAATGGTGAGTATATAGATATATATATATTTAGAAAAAAATTATTTGGATATAGAGAGTTTGGAAATGAAAGGTTAAAAGAGAAATATTTAATAGATATTGTAGATTATAATTTTATGGATAGTAAATTTAAAATTCCTAAGGAATCAGAGAAATATCTTATAAAACATTATGGAGCGAATTGGAGAGTTCCAATAAAAGATGCACATGCATGTAATCCAAATATATATTTAATTATTAAAAACTTTTTGAAGAATAATATAAGACCTATTTTTGATATTATTAGTTTTCTCAAAAAAAGATTTTATGCTAAAAATAAATAGGATTCAAGCTCTTAAAATAATTCTGTTTGGTTCAATGATTAATGCTTTTATATTTAATGCTACAGGTGGTGGAAGTGGAATAATAAGATTAATTAGCATGTTATTTATGAATTTATCTAGTATTCTATTATTAATATTCTTTTTCAAAATAGCTTTTAAAAATTTTGATACAAATACTTATTTTAAAGTGATGTTTTTTTTATTAATTAGTTGGTGTTTTATTACAGTTTTTAGAGCATTGTCTTTAAATCCACAAGCATTTATTACAGTTTTTGGGCACTTTTTAATTGGTTGGGCATGGATGAGTCCATTAGCGGTTGTATTTGGATTTAATATATTTAATTGGATAATGATTTTCGATTTTATATCAACACTATCTTTAATTGGTTCTATATTAACATTAGGCAGTCCATTTTATAGTATGAATTTTATTTTTGGAATATCAAAAGACATGGTATTCTTACCTATTTTATTTATGACATCTATGTATCATAATAAACGAAATAAACGAATAGCATATATAACTCTTTTAGCGTTTATAATAAATTCTATATTTTCTGGGCAAAGAGCAAATTTAGGGCTAATATTAATGATTATATCATTTATGATATTTGAGTTTTATAGACAGAAGGAGGTAGGAATGTATAAAAAAATATCCGTTTTATTTGGAATATTAATATTTATGATGTTGCTACTTTCACAAGTAGATAAAATGATAGAAAAAGTTGAAGGTGATGAAGATGCACAAACAGATACAAGAACATTTTTATTTGTTGAATTATTTGCTGATTTAGAACCTTATCAATTAATTATAGGAAAAGGTGCATCAGGTACATATTATAGTCCATATTTTGAATATACTCGTAGACATGGATTAGGTGGTGATAATCCAAATAGAATGGCCAATGAAGTTGGATATCTCCAAATGATATTGAAAGGTGGAATTATAATGATGGCATTGCATCTCTTAATCTTACTTCCGGCAGCCTATTTAGGTATTTTTGCTTCAAGAAATATTATTACTAGGGCTTGTGGATATTATATTGTAATATATTTATTGCTATGGATGATTAATTCTTATGCAATATATTCTGCTGAATTTCTATTATTATGGATGGCAGCAGGAACTATTGTATCTACTAAAAATAGAAAATTAAAAAACAGTGATCTTTTAATAAAAATAAAAAAAGGATATGAATTTGAAAAGAGATAATATATTAGTAAGCATTATTACAGTTGTATATAATGGTGAAAAGTATTTACAGCAGACTATAAATAGTATAAAAGAACAAAGTTATCAAAATATTGAATATATAATTATAGATGGTGGCTCAACAGATAAAACTATAGATATTATTAAAGATAATAGAGATATAATTAATTATTGGATTAGTGAAGAAGATAAAGGTCTCTATGATGCTATGAATAAAGGTATTAAGTTAGCCAAAGGTAAATTAATCGGTATGGTTAATAGTGATGATTGGTATGAATTTAATACGATAGAAATGGTTGTTAAAGCATATCAAGAAAATCCCAATAAATCTATATTCCATGGAGATAGATATGATATTTTAGAGAGTAAAGAGAGAAGAAGATTTAATTACAATCCTTCTATATTAAAGTTTAAATATTACTCTATGACATTTAGCCATCCAACCATGTTTATTTCAGATGAAGAGTATAAAGAGCATATATATAATATTAATTTGGCATCTCATGCAGATTATCAATTTGTACTTAAATCTTTATTAAAGGATAAAAATAAATTTTATTATATAAATAAACCTCTAACTAATTTTAGGCTAGGTGGAATTAGTGGAAATATGCCTTTCTTTAAGAGGTTAAGAGAGGGATATATAGCTAGAAAATATGCAGGATTATCTACCATTGAAAATATATTTTCTTATATTTTTAGATTGATAGTTTTTACCATAGTTAAAATAAAGATTAAATAGTGATAGATATTAATTTTTTTACCTCATCAAATAGATATGTATCTATTCCAACAAAAAATAATCCCAAATTACTTTTAGCTATTGATAATAATCAAATAGCAAGTAACTCTTTTAATCTATATAATCCTTTTTCTAAGAATGGTAAATTTTTTAAATTTTTTTTAAATTTTTTATTTAGTAAACTCAATATATTTAGTAGAGTTTTATATAAAACAAATTTATATGAGAAATCTAAGTTTATAAACTTTTTAGAAAAAAAATTAAATCAAAATTTAATATCATCAATCTATTTGGCAACAGATAGAGATAAAGTTGTACTTCAACTTCAAGATAAGAAGTATAGAGTTATTGCTTACTTAAAATATCCTATTACTAATACAGGTATAGAGCATATCAAAAATGAAAAGAATGCTATGGATATTTTATCTAAAGAGTATCTTTTATATTCAACTTTTAACGAAATACCATTTATAATTTTAAAACCTTTAAATGGTATTATTGATAATATATCAAGCTCAAAATTAAAGAATATATTATCTGATTTTAGTAGAGGTAGAAATAGCAAATACTCATTATCTGAACATCCTAGAATTAATAGTATATTAGGAAGTTTAAAAGAAGATATTAATTTAAAAGAATATCTTGATGTTACTAATTCTATTATAAATATATCAAGACAGAAGTATAATCTAGTATATGAACATGGTGACTTTACACCTTGGAATATCATAAAAAATAAAGAAGAATATACAATATTTGATTTTGAGTATTTTATAGAAGATGGAATTGAATATTTTGATTTAATAAAATATCATTATATGGTTGGTAAATTATTAAATAAATTAGATAATGTTGATTTAATTGATTATATATTATCACAAATTGATAATAATATACTAAATATACTACAACTATTTTTAATTAAAGAGATTATATTAAAAAGTATAAATAATAGTAGTTATCTGTTTGAAAAAAAATTATTACATATATTAGGAACAAAATATGCAAAAAATTAAATTATTATCCATTCTTCATCGCTCACCACCAGCTCATGGAGCATCTAAAGTTGGAGATTTTATATCATCTAGTCAAAATATAAATGAAGAATTCGACTGTTATTATATAACTATTAAATCATCTGATACTATAAGTGATATTGGTAAAATTAGTATTAAAAAGATATATTTGGTTATAGAGCTATATATTAAAATTCTATGGGCTTTAATATCTTTTCGTCCTAATAAAATATATTTTACAGCATCTATTAGTGGTGTTGCATTTTATAGAGATTTAGTTGTATCATCATTATGGAAAATCTATAGATTATTTAAAAATGTAAATATATATTACCATTATCATACAAAAGGAATTAATAATTTTGTATCATCTTCAGAAAGAAATCTAAAACTCACCTCTTTTTTTATAAAAAATGTTAATTTAATACTTCTTAGCCCAATATTATTTTCTGATTTCAATAAGATTAAATCTTTTGATAAAGTATATTATCTTCCAAATGGTGTAGAAAATATTCTAAATAATATAGAATTTGTTAAAAAAGATAGAGTTGATATACTATATTTATCAAATATGATAAAGTCTAAGGGCTATTTTTCTGTTTTAGAATTAGCAAATAAAACTAAAGATAGAGGGATATATTATCATTTTGCTGGTGGTTGGCAAGATGATGATGATAAGGAGGAATTTTTTAGATATTTAGAAGAAAATGATTTATCTAAAAAAGTAGTTTTTTATGGTTTTATAAATGGAAAAGAGAAGAGTGATTTATTTAAAAAAAGTGATATATTTATGTTTCCAACAAGATATAAAAATGAAGCTTTTCCATTAACTATTTTAGAAGCTTTATCTTATGGAATACCTATCATATCTACAGATGAAGGTTCAATTCCATATATTTTAGATAACAAAAGTGGAATTATTTTAAATAATTTGGATAATCTGGAAAATGCTTTGAATCAAGCTGTTAATACTTTATTAAATAGAGAAACTTCTATATATTGTAGAGATAGATATTTAAATCATTTTACACTAAGAAAATTTGAAAAGAATTTTCTTAACATATTTAAAGAGAGTCATAATGTATAAAAATATAGATATTATGGGATATTCAGTTTTTACTGATAACCTATCAAGTATAAAATTAAATGATAAAAAGCAGATTATTAATACCATTAATCCACACTCTTTTGTGGTGGCTAAAGATGATGAGGTTTTTTATAAAGCTTTGAATAATTCTGATACTTTACTACCTGATGGAAGTGGAATTATCCTAGCATCTAAAATATTAAAAAATAAAAAAATAAAAAAGATAGCTGGTGCTAATTTACATCAACATTTATTAGAATTATTAAATAATATTAATGGTAAAGTATTTTATATGGGTGCATCTCAAGATACATTGAATATTATAAAACAAAAAATATTTAAAGAATATCCAAATATAAGAATAGATAGTTACTCTCCTCCATTTAAAGATACTTTTTCAGAAAATGAAAATAGTGAGATTATAGAACGAATTAATAGATTTACTCCTGATGTTCTTTTTATTGGAATGACTGCACCTAAACAGGAGAAATGGTTATATAAGAATAGAGATAAATTAAATTTCAAAATTGCCTCATCTATAGGTGCTGTATTTGATTTTTATGCTAATAAAATTGTGAGGCCATCTAATTTTTGGATTAATATGCACTTAGAGTGGCTACCTAGATTTTTCAAAGAGCCTAGAAGATTATGGAGACGAAACTTCATATCTACACCACTTTTTCTACTTGAAATACTAAAGTATTCAGTTAAAATGAAGTAAGTTTTACTATAATGTTTGACTATTTTAATTTACCATACATAAAAAAGGAGACGATTTGCCAACTATAAATCAGTTAATTCGTAAAGAACGAAAAAGAGTGATTAAAAAATCAAAATCACCAGCTTTAGTAAGCTGTCCACAAAGAAGAGGAGTATGTACACGAGTATATACAACTACACCTAAAAAACCTAACTCAGCTTTAAGAAAAGTAGCTAAAGTTAGATTGACTAGTGGATTTGAAGTAATTTCATATATTGGTGGTGAAGGTCATAACCTTCAAGAACACTCAATCGTTCTAGTAAGAGGCGGAAGAGTAAAAGATTTACCTGGTGTTAAGTATCACATAGTTCGTGGTGCATTAGATACTTCAGGTGTTGCAAACAGAAGAGTTGCTCGTTCTAAATATGGTACTAAAAAACCTAAATAATTATTAGAACTAGTAGAGTCGAGAGTAGGCAGGTATTATCATTAATCCTTAGGGGATAATACTTGAGTAAATCAAACATTTTAGATTATAAAAGATTGAAGGAATATCAATGAGAAGAAGAAGAGCCCCAGAGAGACCAGTTCTCCCAGATCCAGTTTATGGTTCAACAGTTTTAACAAAGTTTATCAATGCAGTAATGCTAGATGGTAAAAAGAGTACAGCACAAAAAGTTATGTATGGTGCATTAGAGAGAATTGAAGAAAAGTCTGGTGAAAAAGGTATTGAAATCTTTAACCAAGCTATGGAAAACGTTAAGCCAGTTATGGAAGTTAAAAGCCGTAGAGTTGGTGGTGCAACTTATCAAGTGCCAATAGAAGTAAGACCTGTTAGACAACAATCATTAGGTATTAGATGGATTGTTGACGCAGCTAGAAAAAGAAATGAAAGAACTATGATGGAGAAACTATCAAATGAATTGATGGATGCTGCAACAGAAAAAGGTTCTGCTTTCAAAAAGAAAGAAGATACTTACAGAATGGCAGAAGCGAATAAAGCATTTGCTCATTACAGATGGTAAGGAATTAAGTTATGGGAAGAAGTCACAATCTTGATAAAGTAAGAAATATTGGTATCGCAGCTCACATTGATGCAGGTAAAACAACTACAACTGAAAGAATTTTATTCTATACAGGTGTATCTCATAAAATTGGTGAAGTACATGATGGTGCTGCAACAATGGACTGGATGGAACAAGAGCAAGAGAGAGGTATTACTATTACTTCTGCTGCAACTACTTGTGAGTGGGAAGGTCACCAGATTAATATTATTGATACTCCTGGGCATGTTGACTTTACTATCGAAGTTGAGCGATCTATGAGAGTTCTTGATGGTGCTGTTGCAGTATTTTGTTCAGTTGGTGGGGTTCAACCACAATCTGAGACTGTTTGGAGACAAGCAAACAAATACCGTGTTCCAAGAATGGTATTTGTTAATAAAATGGACCGAACTGGTGCAGATTTCTTTGAAGTTGAAAGACAAATCAATGAAAGACTAAAATCAAATGCTGTTCCTATTCAAATCCCTATTGGTGCTGAAGAGAACTTCAAAGGTATTATTAACCTTGTGACAATGAAAGCAACTATCTGGAATGATGATCAATCATTGATGGGTCAAGAGTTTGAAGAGACTGCTATTCCTGAAGATTTGGTAGAACTCGCTGAAGAGTATAGAGAAAAGCTTATAGAAGCAGTCTCTGAGACTAGTGATGAGTTGATGGAAAAATTCATGGAGGGCGAAGCCCTTAGCGAAGATGAAATCAAAGCTGGTATCAAGGCTGCAACTTTAGCTATCTCTATGATTCCTATGACTTGTGGTACTGCCTTTAAAAATAAAGGTGTTCAGACTCTTCTTGATGCTGTTGTTGATTACCTCCCTGCTCCAACTGAGGTTGAAGAGATTAGAGGTGAGTATGAAGATGGTACAGAGGTTATTGTAGAGTCTACTGATGATGGTGAGTTTGCTGCACTTGGATTTAAGATTATGACTGATCCTTTCGTTGGTCAGTTAACATTTATTCGTGTATACCGTGGCGTACTTCATTCTGGCTCTTATGTATATAACACAACTAAAGGTAAAAAAGAGCGTATCGGACGACTTCTTAAGATGCACGCCATTAAAAGAGAAGAAGTTGATGCTATCTATGCAGGTGAGATTGGTGCAGTTGTTGGTCTTAAAAGTACACTTACAGGTGATACACTTGCAGGTGAAAAAGATAGAGTTATTCTTGAAAGAATGGAGTTTCCAGATCCAGTTATCTCTGTTGCTGTTGAACCAAAAACAAAAGCTGACCAAGAGAAAATGGGTATTGCATTAGGTAAACTAGCTCAAGAAGATCCATCATTTAGAGTAGCTACAGATGAAGAATCTGGTCAAACTATTATCTCTGGAATGGGTGAACTTCACCTTGAAATTCTTGTTGATAGAATGATGAGAGAATTTAAAGTTGAAGCTGATATTGGTGCACCTCAAGTTGCCTATAGAGAGACTATTAGAGAATCTGTTAAGAAAGAATATAAATATGCTAAACAGTCTGGTGGTAGAGGTCAGTTTGGACATGTATATCTTAAAATTGAACCTCAAAAAGCAGGTGATGGTTACGAATTTGTTGACTCTATTAAAGGTGGTGTAATTCCAAAAGAATTTATTCCTGCAGTTAATAAAGGTATTTCAGAAGCAATGGGTAGAGGTATCCAAGCTGGTTATCCTATTGAAGATATTAAAGTAACTCTTTATGATGGTTCATATCATGATGTAGATTCATCTGAAATGGCATTTAAACTTGCTGGTTCAATGGGTTTTAGAGATGGTTGTAGAGAAGCTAAACCAGTTATTCTTGAACCAAGAATGAAGGTTGAAGTTGAAGTACCTGAAGATTATATGGGTGATGTTATTGGTGACATCTCTAAAAGAAGAGGTCAAGTAAGTGGAATGGGTGATAGATCTGGTAACAAGATTATAGACGCATTTGTTCCATTATCAGAAATGTTCGGATATTCTACAGACCTAAGAAGTATGACTCAAGGTCGTGCTACTTATGCTATGGAATTTGACCATTATGATGAAGTTCCTCAAAATGTTGCAAAAGAAATTATTGCAAAGAGAAACGGTTAATAATTTAAAAGAGGTTAGAAGATTACTCTTCTAACCTTTCTCCTCTTTTTCTAGCTACTATATCTAAAGGTACACCTTCAAAATCAAATCTACTTCTTATAAAATTAGATAAATATCGTTTATAACTAAAATGTACTCCATCAGGTCTATTACTAATTAAAGCAATTTTAGGTGGTTTCGTTTCATATTGTGTTGCAAATTTAATTTTTACATAAGCTCCATTATAAGATGGTAGATGATGTCTATTTATCGCTTCTCTTAATACATCATTTAGTTTAGATGTTGAAATTCGTTGCTTGTATCTCTCAAATATAGCCGTAATTTGATCTAATATTTTATGTACTCTCATTCCCGTTTTTGCTGATATTGTAATTAATGGTGCATAGTGCAAAAATTTTAATTCATCTCGAATATCATTAACTGCATCTTCATAATTTTTATCTTCTCGAATATCCCATTTATTAATTACTATTAAACAAGCTAAACGGTGTTTATCAATAAGTCCTGCAACCCTCTCATCTAGTTCTGTGACACCAACTGTTGCATCAATCATTAATAATACAAGGTTAGCTTTCTCCAAAATAGCTGTTGTTCTTCCTAATGCATATTTTTCTATGCCAACTATTTTACTTCTCCTTCTAATCCCTGCTGTATCTATAAATGTAATATTATAATTATTATGTTCTATCATTTCATCAATAGGGTCAATGGTTGTACCAGCTACATCACTAACTACTGAGCGTTCTTCACCTAAAAGAGAATTAAGAAGGGAACTTTTACCAGTATTTACTCTTCCAATAATAGCTACTCTAATATCATTGTCTATCTCTTCATCTTGTGTATTAATATCTATTAGACTTTCTTCAAAATTATGAATATCTTTCGATTGAGAAATCTCTTGCTCTACAACAACTCTTTTTGGAATATACTCCTCAAGCCACTCATAAACATCATTAAAGTACCTATTATGACTAACTGACATAGGAAATGTTCTATCTGCTCCAAACTCTAAAAAATCCCAATAGTTTTCTTCTTCTTTATCATTATCTATTTTGTTAACAACTAATGCTAATGGAATATTAAGCTCTTGAAGACGGTAAAAAAGTTCTTTATCTTCATCAGCTGGTATACTTTTTCCATCTACCATATATATAATAACATCTGCATTTGCTCCAGCTCTTAAAGAAAGCTCTGCTACTTTACTGAATAGTTCAGAACTATAATCAATACCACCTGTATCAAGAACCTCAAAATCTCTATCTCCAGAAATTGTTACAATTCGTTTTTTTACATCTCTAGTAGTTCCAGATACATCTGATGTAATCGCATCTCGAACTCTTGCCAAACGGTTAAATAGGGAACTCTTCCCGACATTAGGACGACCTAATATAGCTACTTTTTTTATCATATTTTATCTTTTTTATTTAATAATGCTATTATATCGTAAAAGCAATTTTAAAAGGATTTGTATGAAAGTTACACTTTTACACTATACACCATTAGAAGTATGTTCTCATGCTATTAGGACTTGTTGGAGTAGTTTTGATAAGAGTGATAGTGGTGGTGAGAAAGATAAAGAACTAATTGATAGAGTTGGAAATAAGTTTAAACATGCCTCAACTTTAGAACACTTATCCTATAATTTTTACATTACAGGAGTAAGCCGTGCATTACTTCAAGAACTTGCCAGACATAGAATTGCAAGTCCTAGTGTAAAATCAACTAGATATACACTTAAAGAATTAAAAAATATAGAGTCTTTCAAAGAAGATGATTATCATGGAGCTAGTAAATTCATAGTTTTAACGAATAATAAGTTAGTTGATACAGCTTCTATTCAAGCACTTAATAACCTACAAGATATTTTAAAAAAAGGTGTTAGCAATGATATAGCTAAATTTTGTCTACCAGAAAGTTATAGAACGGAGTTAACTTGGACGATTAATGCGAGAAGTCTCCAAAACTTTATTACACTTAGAAGTAGTAAAAGTGCATTATGGGAAATTAGAGATTTAGCTAATGAACTATATAATATTTTACCAAATGAGCATAAATATCTATTTAAAGAGTGTTTATTAACCCATTGTTAATTATTTGTTAATAAATTTTAAAAAACCCTTGACATTTATAAATAGAATATGATATAATTCATTTATATTAAATAAGAAAAAAGAAATTTTTAAAAGGATTTAAAATGAAAAAAATTGTATTATCATTAACAACTATATTAGCAATGAGTTCGTTCACTTTTGCAGGTGGAGATATTGTTCCAATAGAAGAGCCTATAGTAGAAGTTCCTGCAATGATGGAAGAAGAAGTAATAGTAAATGAAGCTGGTTTTTATCTAGGATTAGGTTATGGAGCATTAGGTTTTGAAAGAACTATAACAGCAGAAAATCATATAACTAATGTTCAATATGAATATAATTCTAATTTAGATTTGGACTATGATACAGTAATGTTTCAAATTGGTTATAAAATAAATGAATATTTAGCAGTTGAATATAGATATTGGAAAGGTATGGGAGATGAAGATGTTCCTGCACTTGATAAAAATTTGGGTGGACAAGGTTCAGCAGATTTAAGCGCTTATGGTATTTATGCCAAACCATCTTATTCAATATCTGATACATTTAATTTATATGCACTTTTAGGTTATTCTATAGCTACATATGATGTAAATTATGGTGCTATTTCAGGTACAACAGATAAAGATGGTTTCTCTTGGGGTTTAGGTGCAGGATTTGCATTTAACCAAAATGTATCTGTATCTCTTGATTATGTAGTTATTGCTGATGCTTCTTATGATAGTCTTCTAGGTGTTAATGGCACAGAGTATGCTATAGAAAATGATTCTTCAGTTGATACTGTAACTGTGGCTGTAAGTTATAAATTCTAATCAACTAAATTATATAGATTATTAAGCTTTCAACGGTTTAATAATCTCTTTCTTCACCTCTTCAAAAAAATATAAATTAATTTTAGAACTTATTATAAATGGAAACTATTATGGCAAAGAAACCAAGATTCAGAGATATTAAAAAAGGCAATATATCCGATAAAACAAAGAATAATTATTCAATAAAATTATCTATAAATTATGCTCCTATAGGATTAAAAATAAAAGCTTTTATTACAGATTTATTTATGCTTTTAATGCCACTGATGTATATTGTTACATATTTAATTATAGGTTCTCTGCAAGAGTTTCAAGAACATAAAATAGAGGGTTGGCTATATATTTTAATACCTAACTTTATAATTATATTTTTATTTTTTTGGAGAAGTGGGCAAACTCCTGGATGTAGAGCTTATGCAATAAAATTAGTTGATAGTAAAACACTCCAAAAACCTCATCCTTTAGCAATAATACTTAGATACTATTTTGAAATATTATCCATAATATCTATTTTCGGATTATTTATGGCATTTTTTAGAGATGATAGAAAATCTCTCCATGATTTATTATCAGGAACAGTTCTTATTAAGACGAATCAAGATAAAACTTTAGAACAATAAATATGCAATCAAAAATCTTAATAGAGATACCCTTAGCTCTCTATTATCTATTTTATTTCTCTTTAGTTGCTGTATATATTATTTTTATGCCAAAATTACTACTAGACTTTAATTATAATAATGTTGAAGTTGGAATAATATATGCATCTGCACCATTCATGCGTTTTATAATACCATTTGTATTTCGTAGATTTATAACTCTTGACCATAAAATATTTGTAATATCTCTATTTTTATCTTTACTATCAACTATTATATTCTTAGGAACAATAGATAATTTTTGGCTATATTTATTAGCAAATTTACTATTTGGGGCAAGTATGGGAATATCTCTTCCTTATGTAGAAACTATATCTCTGCATACTCTATCTAAAAGCCGATATGGAAAAATTAGATTATATGGCTCTATCGGATTTATGTTAACAGCTTTATGGCTAGGACAAGTTCTTACTTCAGCATATGAAGCTCTATATTACTTAATCTCATTTACGCTATTAACAGCGATTTTTGGAACAATGATTATATATTATGACCAAGATACAAAAATGGAAACAACAGATCATCAAGAACCTTTTTCTATTATAAAATATCCTTGGTTTTGGATTAGCATATTTTTCATGCAAGTTAGTTTTGGTGGATTTTATAATTTTTTTACAATATATGAAACAAGCCATGGAATATCTTTAGAGATGACTAGTTGGATGTGGAGTTTTGGGGTTGTATGCGAAATTATAATGTTATATTTTCAAGGTTCTCTGCTCCAAAGAAATCTGTTAACCATAATACAATTTGCTATTATTATGACGGTTATTAGATGGTTGATACTATATTTATATCCAAATTCTATAACTATGATTTTTATATCACAATCTCTTCATGCTATAACTTTTGCACTATATCATACAGCATCAATATCTTATGTATTTTCTCTCTATACTCAAAAAAAACTAGCTCAACAATTCTTTTTAGGAATAGCATTTGGATTAGGTGGTTCAGTAGGGGCATTATTGGCAGGAAAAATATATGGAGAGAGTATGTTCTTGATAGAGGCACTGATAGCTATATTATCTTTAATAGCTATATCTAGACATAGTTCAAAACAAATATGATATTACTCTAATTATCTATTCTCATTCTTTTTTGGCTATAATAAATATCTTAAGCTAAGGAGTATTTTTTGATAGAAACAAAACTTTATATAATGTCATTTTTATCTTTTTTATTTTCAATTATTTTTATAAAAATAATTATAAGTTATGCCAAATATTTTAACCTTATAGATATACCAAATGAAAGAAGTTCTCATATAAAGATAACACCGAGAGGGGCTGGTATAGGAATTTTTTTAAGTGTCTTTACCATTGCTCCATTTTTTTATATATCTATTTTTCAATCATATTTATGGGCATTCAGTGCTATATTAGGTGTATTTTTCATAGGTATTTGGGATGATATTAACGAAGTTTCTCCAAAGATAAAACTTTTTGTTATAACAAGTGCTACTGCACTATTATCATTAAATGATATTAGAATTGACATATTAGGAATATATTTAGGTGAGACTTTAAGCTTAGGATATTTTGCATTTCCATTTACTCTAATTGCTGTTGTAAGTTTCACGAATGCTTTCAATCTTATAGATGGATTAGATGGGTTAAGTGGTGGAATAGCATTAATAATAATATCATCGTTAGCATATATTGGATACTCAAATAATGATAATTTTATCTTTATACTTAGTATATCAACAATTTTTGCATTATTTGGATTTTTAATATTAAATTGGAATCCAGCATCTATTTTTATGGGAGATAGTGGGAGTTTAATGCTTGGTTTTATAATATCTATGCTAAGTATAAAAGCAATAACACATATTCATCCTATTAGTATATTTTATCTATCTGCTTTACCAATATTAGATACTATTATTGTATTTATTAGGCGTATAAGTCATGGTCAATCTCCATTTAAAGCTGATAAAAGTCATATTCATCATATTTTATTAAATATATTTAACAATAATATAAAAATTACAGTGATAGTCCTATATCTTATTCAAATATTTTTTACATTACTAGGAATATTTATTTTTAGTAATATAGAAGATGGATTTTGGGGATTAATTATATTTATATTTATTATATTAATTTTTTATCAAATCTTTACAAAACTCTATAAAGATCAATTATTAAATATTGAGGAGTAACTAAGATTATAGTATAATTTCTAAATGATAGAAAATAACTCAATAGAAATATTAAAAAGTACAGTTGATATTATAGATGTAATTGGTAACTATATTGAACTAAAAAAAGCTGGAGCAAATTTTAAAGCAAATTGCCCATTTCATGGAGAGAAAACTCCTAGCTTTGTAGTAAGTCCTTCTAAGCAAATATATCACTGCTTTGGTTGTGGTGTTGGTGGCGATGCTATTAAATTTGTAATGGAAATAGAGAAGCTTAGTTATCCAGAAGCTATAGAAAAGGTCGCATCTACTTATAATTTTACTCTGCAATATACAAAAGGAAGTAGTGATTATAGTGAATCTAAACGAGTTTTAGAAAGTGTTCAAAAATGGTATGTAAAGAATTTGGATTTAAATAAAGAGGCAAAAGAGTATTTATATAATAGAGGAATAACAAACAGTTCTATTGAAAAATTTGAGATTGGATATGTTGGAAAAGGTCAAAATGTCTTAAACTTTTTATCATCAAATCTTTTTCCATTTCCAAAAGCCGAAGAGTCTGGAGTTATTGCAAAAGGTGAAAGAGGCGAATTTTATGCAAGGCTTGTTGAGAGAGTTATATTTCCTATATATTCATCTAATGGTTCGATAGTTGGATTTGGTGGAAGAACTCTAGGTAATCATCCAGCTAAATATATAAATTCACCTCAAACAAAACTATTTAACAAATCAAGATTATTATATGGCTATCATAAAGCAAAAGAATCTATTTATAAAAATAAAAAGCTAATTGTTTGCGAAGGCTATTTAGATGTCATTAGTTTTCATCAAGCAGGATTTACAGAGGCTGTAGCAACTCTAGGAACAGCACTAACTGCTGAACATTTACCTCTGTTAAGAAAAGGTTCACCATATATCATACTAGCATATGATGGTGATAAAGCAGGTATTGGGGCTGGATTAAAAGCATCTAAAATGCTTACAATCTCTGGATTTGATGGAGGTATTGTTTTATTCCCAGATGGTCAAGATCCAGCAGATATGATTTCACAAGGGAAGAGTGATATTGTTGCTAAACTTTTAAGAGAGGCCATACCATTAATTCCATTCATATTAGAGGCAACGACAAAAAAATATGATCTTTATAATCCAAGAGATAAAGAGGAAGCATTTAAAGAGATAAAGGGGTATCTATTTTCACTTAGCCCTATTATGCAAGATTTTTATATTCCAATGGCATCAACATATTTAGGAGTTTCCCCTATCCTATTCGGGAAGTCAGTAGATATTTCAAAAGTTCAAAAAAGTTTTTCTAATAATATAGATAAAATTGAATTACAGAATATTTTAAAAACTATTTTGGATAAACCAGCATTGGCTGATAATGTTTTAAATGTAATTGATAAAAGCTTTTTTGGAGATTATCAAAATATATTTGATTTAATTATAAAAAAGGAATATAAAGACCCTATTCTTATGGGTCTAATCATTGATGAAAATATTAAAATAATGGATGAAATGGGTTTAAATAAAAGTCTTTTATGGATTTTGCAAAGATACTATTCAAAAGTTTTAAAAGATATAGCAAGTAATAATATGATAGATTTCAATAAAAAAAGTTTTCTAATTCGTAAAATAAGAAATGATATAATTCCAAGACTCAAAAGAGGTGAATTAGTTACCTTTGAGAAACTCATTTAATATCCAATCATGAGAATATATAGCATTGATTGTGCTTTTATTGCCTTTTTATGCTAATTTCTTGTTTCACATTGTTACACTAAAAAAAGTAATGATTTGATAATAATATACTATCAACACTTTAACCTCTTTTTTGTTATGATTAAGCAAAATTCTCTGAGATTATTCTCGTTATAGGAAAGGGGTTATAATGACTCATGTGGTAACAGAACATCCATATTTTGGTGTTTTTATTCTATTTGCAATGACAGCTATTGCTTTCCCTGCAACTTTAGCATTAGCTAGAATTGTAAGTCGGAAATTGGCAAGGCTTGATACGCAGAAGCTAAAATTATCAATTTATGAATGTGGGCCTGAGGTAACAAAACAACCAAATGTTATTTCAATTCAGTTTTATTTGATTGCTCTACTTTTTATTCTTTTTGATGTAGAGATTATATTTATGTTTCCATGGGCAATAGATTTTAAATTGCTTGGTTGGTTCGGTTTTGCAGAGATGATTCTGTTTATATTACTTTTGACGATAGGTTTCGTCTATGCATGGAAAAAAGGAGCACTTGAATGGCACAACATCAAGTAAATTATGCCAGTTCAGCTGGATTACCAATAGCGTTAACTTCGGTTGATAAACTTGTAAACTGGGGACGAAGTAACTCTTTGTGGCCCTTAACTTATGGTTTGGCTTGTTGTGCTATTGAAATGATGGCATCAGGTGCTAGTAGATATGACTTTGACAGAATGGGTACTATTTTTAGAGCCTCTCCTAGACAAGCTGATGTTATGATATTGGCTGGAACTTTATCTAAGAAACATGCTGAATTTGCTAGAAGACTATATGACCAAATGAGTGAACCTAAATGGGTTATATCTATGGGAAGTTGTGCAAATACAGGTGGTATGTTTAATACTTATGCAACAGTTCAAGGTGTTGACAGAATTGTTCCAGTTGATATATATCTTCCAGGCTGTGCACCTCGTCCAGAAACCCTTCAATATGCAATGATGATGCTTCAAAAGAAAATTAGAAGAGAGTCAGCAGATATGAAAAAAAATGTTAAGCAGAGGATAGTTTAATATGAGAAAATATGTACCAAAAGATGATGTTCAAAAAAAGTCTTATTATACAGATAGATTTTGGGTAGCTCCACGAGTTCCAAAAGAAATGGTTGAAGAGGGTTCACACTTTGATAGCGTTGTAAAAACTCTGTCAGATGTTATTGAACTTAAAGAATTTGCTATAGAGCTTGGACAATTAAGAATAGTTATTAATTCGACAGATAACTTTAAAGCATTAGAGACTCTTAAAAATGAGTCTGGATATACAATGTTAAGCGAAATGAGTGCAGTTGATTATTTAGCAAAAGATAAAGAATTTGAAGTTTTTTATCAAATGTTAAATCTTAATGAGGCAAAAAGAGTTAGAATTGTCTGTCGTATTCAACCAGAAGAAGCTGTTAAATCAGTTGTTAGTCTTTTCAAAAGTGCGAACTTTGCAGAGAGAGAAATGTTTGATATGTTTGGCATAAAAGCAAATAATCATCCTTTCTTAAAAAGAATTCTTATGCCAGATGATTGGGAAGGTCACCCTCTACTTAAGACATATCCACTCCAAGGAGATGAGTTTGCTTCATGGTATGAGGTTGATAAAATATTTGGAAAAGAATATAGAGATGTTATTGGTCCAGAGAATAGAGACCCATCTAATGTAGACAGATATGATGGTCAAAGGTTCTCAAGAGTCGGATACGAAGTTCCATTTGGTTCAGAAATCAATAAAGATAAAGAAGAAGAAAATCCAATAGCTTATAGTAAAACATTTATGGTTGACTATACAACAGGTACAAAAACTTTAAGTAAAAGAAAGTAGGGAGAGAATATGCAAGTAACCAATAAATTAACCCCATTCTTTGAAAACCTAAACTTTGAAAGAGATGACAATACTATGGTTATCAACTTTGGTCCTCAACATCCATCAGCTCATGGTCAGCTTAGATTGGTGTTGGAACTAGAGGGTGAATTAGTTAAAAAAGCCTATCCTGATATTGGGTATCTACATCGTGGTATCGAAAAGATGGCCGAAAATATGACATATAATGAATTTCTACCAACAACTGATAGATTAGATTATATAGCTTCAACTTCAAATAATTATGCTTATGCCCTAAGTGTAGAGAGATTATTAGGTCTTGAAGTTCCTAGAAGAGCTCAAGTTATTAGAACTATGCTTCTTGAATTAAACCGTATTATTTCACATTTATTCTTTGTTGCAACTCATGCACTTGATGTCGGAGCGATGAGTGTATTCTTATATGCTTTCCGTGAAAGAGAATTCGCAATGGATTTAATGGAAGATTATTGTGGAGCTAGATTAACTCACTCTGCTGTTAGAATAGGTGGTGTTCCATTAGATTTACCAAATAGATGGCTAACAGATTTATCTAAATTCTGTACAAAAATAAATCATGAGATAGAACATACTTATGAAGCACTTTTAACAGAAAACAGAATTTGGAAAATGCGTTTAGAAGATGTTGGTGTTATTAGTGCTGAAGATGCTCAATCTTGGGGCTGTACAGGGGTGATGTTAAGAGGTAGTGGAGTTAAATATGATATTCGTAAAGAAGAACCTTATGAGTTATATGGAGAACTAGATTTTGATATTCCTGTATCTGATAAATGTGATAGTTATGGACGATATTCTTTATATATGGAAGAGATGAGACAATCTGTTAGAATTCTTAGACAACTTATTCCAATGCATAGTAAAACAGAACCTAAACTAATGGCACACTCTCCACAATATATATCTGCACCAAAAGAGGAAATTATGACACAGAATTATGCCTTAATGCAACATTTTGTGCTTGTAACACAAGGTATGAGACCACCAGTTGGAGAGGTATATGCACCAACAGAATCTCCAAAAGGTGAATTAGGTTTCTATATTAAATCAGAAGGAGAGCCTTACGCATATAGATTAAAATGTAGAGCTCCTAGCTTCTTCCACACAGGACTACTTCAAGAAATTTTAGTAGGAACATATATAGCTGATGTTGTAACCATTATTGGTAGTACCAATATTGTATTTGGTGAAGTTGACCGTTAAGGAGGTACAATGAAACGATATGATTTAAGACATTTGAAAGATGAATTTTATGATAGAATGGTAGAGCTTATTGATACAGATTTAAAAGTTGCAGAGGTTGGTATCTTCCTCTTTGAAATTGATGATTTCTCATCTATTCAAAAAAGTGCAGATGTTATAAAAGAGCAAGGTCATGATTTAATGAATTCACTAAAATTTAATGAAGTTGATTGGACTATTGTTGTTAAGAAAGCCGATGAAGCAACAAAAGAAGCTCGTCAAAATATAGCATTAAGAAAGTCCTCCCAGACTGATGAAGAGAAGGCTAAGTAATGTCTGCTGTTGTTTTCTCTACTTGGCAAGATGAATTTATTGACAATAGAGGTAAATCATCTGAAGAGTGGAGTAGCTCTGCATTCAAACTCCCTGAGGATTACACTGCTGATAGAAGCTCAAAGGCATTTATTGGATGGGACGGTGTAGCAATATTCCAAGAGGATGTTGATGCTGTTAGATTGGCTACAGAATATGCAGCTCAATATCAAGTATACTCTGAAGCTTGTGGTAGATGTGCTCCTGGTAGATGGGGTGGTAGAATTCTCTTTGACCTATTAGATAAAATAGCAAGAGGTGATGGAAGTCATGAAGATATAGAACATTTAACAGAAGTTAGTGAAACTATGATGGTAACGTCTAAATGTGAAATAGGTAGAACTGTACCTAAACCAATATTAGATTTAATGAAACATTATAAAGAGCAATTTGATAAATGTATTGATAATCAAGAGCAATCAAAACACTATGATCAAGATATAAATTATATTGCAAAGGTGACAGCACCTTGTACTGATATGTGTCCTGCTCATGTTGATATTCCTGCATATATTGAGGGTGTAAGAGATATGGTATTCACTGAATCTTTAGGTGCAACTAGACAGACTATGCCTTTAGCTCATACATGTGGTAGAGTATGTCCACACCCTTGTGAAGATGCTTGTAGACGAACAAATCTTGATGAACCAATATCAATTATGGAACTTAAAAGATTAGGTGCTGATTATGAGACAGACCACGGATTAGATTGGCAACACCCATATGAACCAAAACCTCTTAAAAATGATGGTAAAAAAGTAGCGATTATTGGAGCTGGACCAGCTGGTTTAACTACTGCATACTATTTAGCATTAGAAGGTATTAAAGTTGATATTTTTGAAGAACTTCCTGTTTTAGGTGGTGAAGTAGCTGTTGGTGTTCCAGAGTATCGTATGCCAATAGATAAATATAACAAAGATATTGAACTTGTTACTTCTATGGAAGCAGTAACTGTATATGCAAACCATAGAGTAGATGATAAAAGATTAGAAGAGATAGATGCAGAATATGATGCAACTATGTTAGCTTTTGGAACAAGATTATCAAAAAAAGTTAGAGCTAAAAACGAAAAATCAGATATGGATGGTTATTGGGGTGCTATTGATATGCTTGATAAAGTTAATCTTTGGACTAAATATGGCATTGGTTCATCTGCTTCTGATGACTTAAAAGATAAAACAGTTGTATGTGTTGGTGGTGGATTTACATCTATGGATGTTGTCAGATGTTCTATTCGTGAAGGTGCGAAAAAAGTAATTATGATTTATCGTAGAGATGAAAAAACAATTATTAGAAATACAACTTACGAAGAGTATCATGAAGCAGTTGAAGAGGGTGTTGAGTTTATATTCCACTCTGCTGTTGAAGAGATATTCGATGAAAATAATCAGATAACGAAATTATTAATTAACAAGTTCGAATTAGTTCCAGACCCTGATGGTGGTAGAGCTCAACTTGTTAAAATAGATGATGGTGATTTTGAAATTGATTGTGATTTTTTAATTCCTGCCGTATCTCAAGCAGCAGACTTACAACTTATACCAGAAAAGTGGGATTTAAAATTAACATCTTGGAATACAATTTTAACAAATGGTAAAGATTACATGACAAGTAGAGATGGATTATTTGCATCTGGTGACTGTGAATATGGACCTATGACTATAGTTAATGCAGTAGGACAAGCTAAAAGAGCATCTAGTGTAATTACTAGATATATTTATGATGGCAAAGTTAGTCTAACTGACGATGAAATAATGGAAGACCATTTAAATAAGCTCAAAGTTTACGATAAAAAAGAAAAAGTTACAGGTTGGATGCCAGGATTACCTAGAGTAGTTAGTGAAAAACTAGAAACTGATGAAAGAAAATATAATAATCGAGAAGTTAATTTAGGATTTACTGGTGAAGAGGCTATTAGCGAAGCAGAGAGATGTATGAGATGTTATTATATATCAATGGCGGTGGTCTAATATGTCTATTTCAATTAAAATTAATGGTAAGGATTGTGAAGGTGTTGCTGGTGATACAATATTAAATATTGCTAGAGCTAATGATATTTATATCCCAACTATGTGTTACTTAACAAAAGTTGCACCTATTGCTAGTTGTAGAATGTGCGTTGTTGCCGTTGAGGGTGTTGAAGGGATGATATTATCTTGCCAAGAAAAAGCTATTAATGGGGCGATTATTACAACTTCAACTCCAGAAATAGAAAAACAACGAAAAAATATTATGAAACTTTATGATGTAAATCACCCTTTAGAATGTGGAGTATGTGATAAGAGTGGAGAGTGTGATTTACAAAATAAGACAATGGAATTTGAGGTAGATAAACAAACATTTACGGCTAAAGAGCAACATAGACCAGTTCAAGATTGGGGATTTATATCTTATGACCCATCTTTATGTATTATGTGTGAAAAATGTGTAAGAGTTTGTACCGAAATTGTAGGAGACAATGTTTTAGCAATCAGTTCAGGTGGATATAACTCTACTATTATTAATACAAAACTAGATGAAGATTGTAGTAATTGTGGGGAATGTATGTCTGTATGTCCTGTTGGAGCATTAGTTAGTACAGATTTTAAATACTCATCAAATGCATGGGAATTAAATAAGATTCCTGCTAGTTGTTCTCATTGTAGTTCTGCCTGTCAACTTAGTTATGAGGTTAAAGCAGATAGCATTTTTAATAATGAGAAAAAAATATATCGAGTAACAAATAATTATGAGTTTTCATCTCTCTGTGGTGCTGGTAGGTTTGGATTTGATTATGCTAATAATAATGTAACCAAAGATGAAATAGCATTTGATAATGCAGTAGAAGCATTTAAAAAAGCTGATACTATTAGATTTAGTGCAACTATTACAAATGAAGAGGCATTAATTCTTCAAAATATAAAAGAAAAATATGATATTAATTTAGTATGTGATGAAGCTAGAGGTTATCAGAAATTTTTAAATGAATTTAATAGCATTACAGGCAAATCCTTATATAGTGGAAATCTTGAAAATATCTCTAAATCACAAGGTATCATAGTATTAGGTTCAAGAATTAATGATGATAATCCAATGGTTAAATATCATATTACAATGGCAAGTAGACGAAAACGAGCTAGAGTAATATATATGCATCCAATGGAAGATTATTCAATGAAAGAAATTATTACACAATTTATTAAGTATGAAGTTGGTAGTGAAGAGGGTGTTACAGCTCTTTTAGCTAGAACTTTAATAAATAGTGATGATGAGAATATTAAAAATTATTTAGATGATTTAGATATTGGAAATCTAAGTGCAGAGAGCAATATTGGAGAAGAGGAATTAGCTGATTTATCAAAATCTTTAAACAGGAAATCTGGATTTAGTTTAGTTATCGGTTCAGATTTATATAATCATCCACAAGCTAAGAATATTGCAAAATTACTTGGACTGATAGAAATTCATACTAACTTTGAAGTTCTTATAGTTCCACCTGCTACTAATGCTTTAGGTGTTTCTTTAATATGCGACCTTAGTGATGAGGTAAATGGGTACACAATCGGTTATAATACAGAAGGAGATTTTGTATTGAGTGCTTTAGGTAATACTGATTTAGATATACCTGCTCTTAATCAACAAGAAGGAACTTTTACAACTGTTGATAAGAGAGTTGTTCCAACAAATGTAGGATTAGAGTATCATGGATATGTATTAAATGATATTGCAAATGCTTTAGGTTTAAATAATAAATATACAATAGATTATACACCTCATCTGCCTATTAAGAATGGTTATAAATCAATTAAATTTGATGAATTACCAGATTATTTTGATAGTATAGGTAATGAGCATAGAGGATATTTATTAGATATAGTCAATCATGAACAAAATTTAGATTTAGATGAAATTTCAACTCTTCCAACTTATGATGGCAGTGTAATCTATAATTGTAATAAGGGAACACAGTTTTCTGCATTTACAAATAAAAGTGAATATCTAAGTAATGAAACTGTATTAAAGGGTTCTTCTCAATTTGCCACAGTAGCAAAATTAAAAGATAAAGATAAAATTAAATTTACTTTAAATGGCGTTAATTATGAAAGAGTGTTTAAGATTGATACATTAATGAAAGGAACTATTGCTATTAATCCTACTTTCGATATGGGATTAAGTAGCACTTTGGTATCCTCTTATAGATTTAGTCAACCAAAATTAGAAAAAATGGATAGTTAAAGATGAGTAATGAAATAACAATTAAAATTGACGGTATTGAATATAAAACTCAAGAGGGTGAATATATTCTAAATGCTGCCCGTGCTAATGATATATTTATTCCTGCTATCTGCTACCTTACAAGATGTTCGCCAACATTAGCTTGTCGTATCTGTTTGGTAGAAGCTGATGGAAAAAGAGTCTATGCATGTAATGCTAAAGCCAAAGATGGGATGGAAGTTACTACTACAACTGAAGAGATTTTAGAAGAGCGTCGAGCTATTATGGAAGTTTATGATGTTAATCACCCTCTTCAATGTGGAGTATGTGACCAAAGTGGTGAGTGTGAACTTCAAAATTATACTCTAGAATTAGGTGTTGACTCACAGAGTTATATGATACCTGATACAAAAAGAGAAACTATAGAATGGAGTAGTATTTTACATTATGATGCAGGTTTATGTATTGTGTGTGAACGATGTACTACAGTATGTAAAGATATGATGGGTGATAGTGCCATTAAAACAGGCCCTAGAGGTGGAGAAAAGCTTGGTAAAGAGCAGAAAAGTTTAATGCCAAAAGATGCCTATGCTATGTGGAATAAATTACAAAAATCTGTAATTGTGCCAAGTAATGGAACAGACCAAACAAATTGTAGTGATTGTGGTGAGTGTATTGCTGTATGTCCTGTGGGTGCTTTAGTTAGTAAAGATTTTGTATATACAACTAACGCATGGGAATTAAAAAGAGTTCCTGCAACTTGTGCTCATTGTAGTAGTGGTTGCCAGATTTATTATGAAACAAAACATACATCGATAGAAGATAAGACAGAGAAGATTTATAGAGTTACAAATGAGTGGAACTATGTATCTCTATGTGGAGCTGGTAGATTTGGTTATGATTTTGAAAATCGTGTAGAAGGTAAAGATAAAGAGGCATTTGATAGGGCTGTAGAAGCACTTAAAAAAGCTGATACAATTAAATTCAACTCTGTTATTACTAATGAAGAGGCTTTAATGCTTCAAACTCTGAAAGATGAATTTGGTAAAAAATTAGTTAACTCTGATGCTTATGCTTTTCAACAATTCTTAAGAGCATATTCAAAACCAGCAGGTCAAATTCTTTATGGTAGTGATTTTAAAGAGATTATGAAAACGGATTTTGTAATTAGTGTTGGAGCTAGTCTAAGAAATGATAATCCAAATGCTAGATACGCCTTTAATAATATTCAAAAAATGAATAAAGGTTCAGGTTTATATTTCCATCCAATTGCTGACTCTTTAATATCAGATATGGGTAAAAATATAGTTACATTTGCCCATAAAGTCGGTCAAGAAGAGGCAGTTTTATATCTTATTTTAGACCTATTCGCAGATAAATCAAAATTAGCAGAAGATACTATAGATTATATTAACTCATTCCATTCAACTAAAACAGTAATAGTTAAAGAGAAAGTAATGAAGTCTATCACAGAAACAGTGACAGATAAAGCTACTGGTGAGAGTAAAGAGATAACTAAGAAAGTTCCTGAAATGGTTGAGAAAGAGGTTGAAGTAGATGTTAATGAATTAGTAACTCTTGTTGGTGGTGATTCTAAATTTGCTGATACATTTACTAAAATCATGAAGAAAAAAGAGACATTCTCCCTAATAATAGGTGAGGATTTATATTATCATCCTAAAGCTAAAAATTTAGCTAACCTTGTTGCATTAATTGAAACTAGTTGTAACATGAAAGTAGCGATGATACCACCAAAAACCAACTCTTTAGGTGTAGCATTAATTTGTGAACTTGATGAGAGTGAAGATGGATATGTTGTTGGATATAATGAAATAGGTGATTTTGAAATATCTGCTTTAGGAAGTGGAGATTTTGATATTCCAGCAATGAATCAACAAGAGGGAACTCTTACAAATATGAATAAAAGAGTTACTCCAACAAATTCTGCATTGGAATATAAAGGCTATGAGTTAAATGATTTGATGAAATCTTTAGGATGTAATCAAGATTTAACTATTGATTGGACTCCTTTACTTGCATCAAAAAGAGGATTTATCTCTGCTAACTTTGATGATTTACCAAATGGTTATACAAATAGTGGTGAAGAGAATAGAGGTTATGCTTTAGAAAACTTAATGAAAAGAGATAGTGATTTTGAAGTAAACAAGTTTGATGATAGTATTGTCTTAGATGGAGAAATTGCATATAGATGTAATCCTCAAAGACAATTTAATGATTTCACAGATAAAACACATCAAATCTTTGAGAGTTTCTCTCTTTATGCAAGTCCTTCTAAGGCAAAAGCCTTAGGTGATAAAGTTGAAGTTAACTTTGGAAAAGAAAGTATGGTATTAGGTGTAGTAGCTGATGATAGAATGGGTGGCGATATTGTATCTATCCCTGATTTCAAAAGTGACAAAGATGTATATTCTCTATTTGGTAGAGATAGATATAAAATCGTAACAATTAAAAAGGTGTAGATATGGACGCAACAGTATTACCTGAAGTTACCAGTCTAGGAGTAGTTATCAAAGCGATAATTATTCTGACAATAATCTCAGCAATAGCTGGATTTGGTACTTATATAGAGCGTAAGATTTTGGCATTTATGCAAAGAAGATTAGGACCTACTCATGTTGGTCCTTTTGGTCTTTTACAAATTGCAGCAGATGGTATTAAACTTTTTACTCAAGAGGATATTATTCCACAAAATGCTAATAAATTAATTTTTCAAATAGCACCAGCAATTACAGCAGCAACAGCATTTATAGCTTTAGCATCCGTACCTGTTTTTCCTGACTTTATAATTCCTGAATTTATTCCAATATTAGGTGGAACATTTGTACCATCAATAGCAGCTGATATAAATGTTGGTATATTATTTGTTTTAGGAATGATGGCTGCTGGATTATATGGTCCACTTTTAGCAGGTATGGCTCAAGCTAATAAATGGGGTATTATCGGAAGTGCTAGAACAGCTATCCAATTTTTAAGTTATGAAGTTGTTACAGGGTTATCTATTTTAGCACCTATCATGTTAGTTGGTTCATTATCTCTAGTAGATTTCAATGAATATCAAGCTGGTGAATTTACAGAGTGGCTAATTTGGCAACAACCTGTAGCATTTGTTTTATTCTTAATCGCAGGATTTGCAGAAACAAACAGAACACCATTTGACCTTCTTGAACATGAAGCAGAAGTTATATCTGGGTATGCAACAGAGTATAGTGGTATGAGATGGGGTATGTTCTTTATTGGTGAATATGCTAATATGATTACAGTAGCTATTTTAGCATCTGTAATGTTCCTTGGTGGATATAATGATTTAGGATTTATTGCTGGTTGGTTTATTATAATTCTTAAAATTTCATTCTTCTTCTTTCTGATGTTATGGGTTAGAGCATCTTGGCCACATATCAGACCAGACCAATTAATGTGGCTATGTTGGAAAGTTCTTATGCCATTAGCCCTAGTAAACATTCTCATCACAGCTATTGTGATGATGATATAAGGAGTAGATATGAGTTTAGAAGAATTTAAAAATAGAAATGTAGGAGAACAATCTTACAGAATGTTAGATTTAGAACATACCCCTGAAACAGGATTAGGTAAGTTCGGTCAAGTAGCAAAAAGAACTGTTAAAGGTGAACTTTTTGTTGGACTATGGGTAACCCTTAGAGAGATGAAAAATGCTCTCTTTGGTGGTAAAATGCATACAATTAAATATCCTTTAGAGAAGCTTCCTATTTCTCCAAGATATAGAGCAATACATGATATGTTAAGACTTCTTGAAAGTGGTCACTATAGATGTATTGGGTGTGGATTATGTGAAAAAATTTGTATCTCTGATTGTATTAAAATGGATACAAGATATGATGAAAATCAAAGAAAAGAGGTTAGTGAATATACAATTAACTTTGGTAGATGCATATTTTGTGGATATTGTGCAGAAGTGTGTCCTGAACTTGCAATTGTTCATGGTGGACGATATGAAACAGCTTCGGAACAGAGAGCTAGTTTTTCATTATTTGAAGATATGCTAACACCTATTGATGCACTTAAGCAACAGAAAGAATTTGATGGATTTGGTGCTGTTAGTCCAAATGCTGATGAGAATATCAAGAAAACGCCACTTGCGTACTAAAATAAAAAGGAGAAAAAATGTATGAACAAATAGCCTTTTATTTATTTTCAGTCCTAACTATAGGACTTTTTTTAGTAACGGTTTTAACAAAAAATATACTTTATGCTATGACTTCACTAGCTGGAGGCATGGTTTTTATTTCTGGTTTCTTCTTCCTATTGGAAGCAGATTTTTTAGGTGTAGTTCAATTAATAGTATATGTAGGAGCTGTAATGGCTCTATATGCATTTGCAATGATGTTCTTTGATGCTACTCGAGATATTAAAGAGAATACAACATCAAATTATTTAGTATTCTTTTTAGGTGGTATGATCGCCTTAATGTTAGTAATTATATTTATAGCTCCAATTATGGGTGATAATATTCAATCTATGTATCCTCCGATAGAAGGTGCAGGAAATGCTCAATCAGTTGGATTAGTTCTATTTACAAAATACTTAGTTCCATTTGAAGTTGCTGCGCTTATGCTTTTAGTTGCAATGATTTCAGGTATTATATTAGCAGGTAAAAAAATGGATAATAGTTTAACTACTCAAGAAGATATAATAATAGAAAAAGAGGAGATAATAAAATGATAGGTCTTAGTCATTACCTTGTACTCTCTGGATTAGTATTTTCAGTTGGTCTTGTAGGAGTTTTAAGAAGAAGAAATCTTTTGATGTTATTTTTTGCAACAGAGATTATGTTAAATGCAGCAAATATAGCTTTTGCTGCAGTGTCTTATTATTATAATGATTTGACAGGTCAAATGTTTGCTTTCTTTATTATCGCAGTAGCAGCTAGTGAAGTAGCAGTTGGTTTAGGACTTTTAATTGTTCTTTACAAAAAATTTGGAACGCTTAATCTTGATGATTTAGCATCTATGAAAGGGTAATAATGGAAAAGTTTGTATATATTGCACTTTTTGCACCGTTAGTTGGTTCTCTTTTTGCTGCTCTTTTTGGAATGACTCCTAAAAAGACTTTTATTGGAGTAATCTCTTCACTTCTATTAGCAACTTCATTTGTTGCCTCAGCTATTCTTGCAACTTATGTTGTTCAGACTGGTCATGGTATTCATGTTACAATGATGGATTGGATCAGTGCTGGTGATTTAGATATTCCATTTGGATTCGTTGTTGACCAGATAAGTGTTACAATGATGGTTGTTGTAACTTTAGTTTCGACTGTTGTTCATATTTATTCTATTGGTTATATGGATCATGACAAAAGTTTTAACAGATTTTTCTCTTACCTATCAGCATTTGTATTCTCTATGTTAATACTTGTTATGAGTGATAACTTTGCAGGATTATTTATTGGTTGGGAAGGAGTTGGTGTCTGTTCTTGGTTACTTATTGGTTTTTGGTATCATAAACCTGATGAGTCTCCAGATGTTAATCCATCAATCTCTCCATCTTGGGCAGCAAATGAAGCATTTATTGTAAACCGTATTGCTGACCTTGCTATGCTTGTTGGTATCTTTGTTCTTTACTGGAGTACAGGTTCACTTCAATATGATGTTGTTTTCCCTGCACTTCCATATTTAGATGATGCAATTTTAACAACTGCTGCTATTGCACTATTTATTGGAGCAATGGGAAAATCAGCACAATTTCCTCTACATACTTGGTTAACAGATGCAATGGAAGGTCCTACACCTGTTTCTGCTTTAATTCATGCAGCAACAATGGTAACAGCAGGGGTTTTCTTAGTAATTAGAGCTAACCCTTTATATTCAATGCCTGAAGTATCTGAAGTTAGCTTCTTTATAGCATCTCTTGGTACATTTGTAGCATTCTTTGCAGCATCTATGGCTTTAATAGAGAGAGACCTTAAAAGAATTATTGCGTACTCTACACTTTCACAGTTAGGTTATATGTTCGCTGCCGCTGGATTAGGAGCTTACTGGATTGCACTTTTCCATTTAGCAGCTCATGCATTCTTTAAAGCTCTTCTATTTTTAGGTGCTGGTAATGTTATGCATGCAATGCATGATGAACTAGACATCTTTAAAATGGGTGGACTTAAAAGGGTGATGAGAGGAACTTACCTCTATATGGGTATCGCTTCTATAGCTCTTGCAGGTATTCCACCATTTGCTGGTTTCTTCTCAAAAGATGCAATTATTGAAACAGCATTTAATGAAGGTACTTTAGTTTTATGGACAATACTTGTTGTAACAGCTGGAATGACAGCATTTTATAGCTTTAGACAAGTGTTCTTAACCTTTGATGGAAATGAAAGATATAAAGAATTTAATATTCATCCACATGAAATGTATAAATTTGTACTTATTGCAATGAGTCCATTAGCACTATTAGCAATGATAGCTGGATTCTTTCAAGAAGAATTTCACAAGTTTATTACGACAAGTTTAGAAATTATGCCAAATTATGAGATGAGTCATCATACGCATGAATTAGCATTATATTTAGGAATTCTTGTTCTAATATTTGCTATTGGTGGAATATTATTAGCTTATAAAAAATATGCTAATGGTTTGGTTAGAAATGAAAAAGTTGAAAATAGTTTTATCTATCAACTTTTGAAAAATCAGTATTATATCCCTGCTTTTTATGCAGAGTTTATCTCTAAGCCTTATGCTTTGATTTCAACTATGCTATGGAAATCTGTTGATATGAAAATTGTTGATGCCACTGTAGATGGAATTGCGAATATGTTCTATAAAGGTGGGGATAATACTAGAAAAATGCAAACAGGTAACCTCTCTAACTATCTTAACTGGATGGCAGTTGGATTAGTTATAATGTTACTTGTAGCAACAATCTATACATTAAAAGCTTAAGGAGTAGATAGATGGATAATATTTTAAGTGTATTGATATTTTTCCCCGCAATTGCAGGATTGTTGGGGTTTGTTGTTGATAAAAGTAGCGCTAGAGTTTATGGTATCAGTGTAGCAACAGTAGAGTTACTACTTGCTATTTGGCTCTGGATGAGTTTTGATGGAACAAATGCTGGAATGCAGTTTATAGAACTCATTCCTTTAGTTCCTGATTTTGGCATAAATTATTATGTAGGTGTTGATGGAATCAGTCTATTTATCGTAGTTATGGCTGCACTAATGACTCTTCTTGGTATGATAGGCATGAGTATTGAAAAAGATATTAAAAATATGATTATATCTCTTCTATTTTTAGAGATGACAATGATTGGTGTTTTTGTAGCTCTTGATGCGATTGTATTTTATCTATTCTGGGAATTATCTCTTGTTCCAATGTTATATATTATTGGTGCATGGGGTGGACCTCTAAGAATATATGCATCTATTAAATTTTTCTTGTATACATTTACAGGTTCTTTAATCATGCTTGTTGGTCTATTATTTATGGCTTATTTATACCAAAGTGTATCAGGTGTTTGGAGTTTCTCTATTACCGATTGGTATGCATTGGTACTACCTGTTGATTATCAAATATGGTTATTTTTAGCTCTTTTTGCAGGATTTGCAATTAAAGTACCAATGTTTCCATTCCACACTTGGTTACCTTATGCACATGGACAAGCACCAACAATTGGTTCTGTTATACTAGCAGCTGTACTCCTTAAAATGGGTACTTATGGTTTTGTTAGATTTTCTCTTCCGTTATTTCCTGATGCTTCTGTAATTATGATTCCATTTATCACTGTCATAGCCGTCATTATGATTATATATACAGCAATGATAGCTTATGCACAAGAGGATATAAAGCAAGTCATTGCATACTCATCTGTATCACATATGGGTGTTATTGTTCTTGGTACATTCGCAATGAATGCAGAGGGTATCAGTGGTTCAATCTTTTTGATGCTATCACATGGTATTGTATCTGGTGCATTATTTATGTTAGTTGGTGTAATATATGACAGAAGAGGTACGAAAATGATGAGTGAGTTTGGTGGGTTAGCTTCGGTTATGCCTAAATATGCTCTTATCTTTGGTATTATGTTAATGGCATCAGTTGGATTACCTTTAACTATCGGTTTTGTTGGAGAATTTCTAGTTCTTCTAGGTTTCTATAGTATATCTCCAATTGCAACTATACTAGCTGGTACAACTATTATACTTGGTGCAGTTTATATGTTAAGACTATATAAAAGAACTTTCTTTGGACCAATTACAAATGAAAAAAATGAAAATTTACCAGACTTAAATGGTAGAGAATTAACTGCTCTTGTTCCTCTTGTAGCTATTGTTATATGGCTTGGCGTATATCCTAAACCTGTTTTAGAACCAATTGATACAAGTGTGAAAGCATTAATTAGTTTTATGCATGAAAAGGCACAAACTGCTGAAGCAAAAGAGACAATAATACTTAGTAAGACAATTAAGGAGGCAAAATAATGTTAGAGCCAATTAATGTGAGTTTAGCTTCTTTAAACTTAGTTACACTATCACCAATGCTTATTGCTATCGCAGGTGGATTAATTATATTAATAATCGACCTACTAAAAGATGGATTGCATAAATCTCTCTATGTTATGATGACAATTTTGATTCTATTTATTGATTTCGGTTCAGTTATGGGATTAAATGTAAATGAACGGGGATTTTTTGACGTAATGCTTATTGATGGACTTTCAATTGTTTCCCAACTATTAATATTAATAGCATCTATGTTATTTATTCCTCTAGCCCTTACATCTAAAAGATTTCATGAATACTCATATCCAGAATTTTTTGCACTTTTCTTATTTATGATTGCTGGATTCCAATTTATGGTATCAAGTGATAACCTTATTCTTATATTTGTAGGTATTGAAACATCTTCATTATCATTATATACACTTATTGCTCTTCATAATAGAGATAATGCCATTGAAGCATCAATTAAATACTTTACTATGGGTGCATTAGCAGCAAGTTTCTTTGTTATGGGTTCTGCTATTATCTATGCTCTTACAGGAAGTGTTGAACTTTATCAAGTAGCTGATGTACTTCAAGGTAGAATAGATGAACCAGCAGTTATGGGTGCAATATTGGTAGGTTCAATATTTCTACTAGTTGCATTTGGATTTAAATTATCTCTTTTCCCATTCCATACTTGGGCACCTGATGTTTATGAAGGTGCTTCTGCTCCACTAGCAGGATATATGTCAATTGTTCCTAAAATTGCTGTATTTGTTGTTGCTATGCGTATATTTGGTATGTATATAGATTTAGGGATAGAGTGGGTTAGAATCTTAATTCTAGTTTTGGCTGTTCTTACTATGACATTAGCAAATATGATGGCATTAGTTCAACAAGATGTGAAGAGAATGTTAGCATATAGTTCTATTTCTCATGCTGGTTTTGTTATGGCAGCCATTGCCCTTGATACAACAAAAGCAAATACAGGTGTATTCTTATATTATGGATTATTTATGTTTACTAACCTCGGAGCATTTACAATGCTATGGATTAGCCGACATAAAAACAATGTACACCATGATAGATTTGATCACCCTTATGAAAAATTTGCTGGGTTAGTTCAAGTTATGCCAATGGGTGCAGCTGTAATGGGTCTATTTATGTTATCTTTAGCAGGTATTCCACCTTTCTCTGTGTTTTGGGGAAAAATTTATATCATGAGTGCAGCAGTTGATTCTGGTTATATATGGTTAGCAATTATAATGGGTCTAAATTCAGCTATCGCAGCATATTATTATTTGAAATTAATAGTATATATGTTTTTAATGGCTCCATCAAATGATAATAAAACAGTTTATTACAATATTACAAAACCTCTAATGACAATTATTGGTATAGCTGTTGTTGCAACTGTATCATCAGTATTCTTCATGCAACCTCTAATATCATATATCTTCTATATGGTAAGTGCTAGTGGATATTAATCCTTAGTAATTTTATATTATCCCCAGTTTAACTGGGGGCAATCGTTGATGAATTATTATTTCAACTACCTAATCATTACACTTAGATTTTAACGCAAAGAACGCAATAAAATATTCTTTAAATATAAAGAATCTACTAGAATTCAAGTTATATAAAAGATAAAATACAATATACTTTCAATGTTTAAAATATATATGAGCAAAATTATTAATACAAAGTTAGCGAAATCCAAGCATTTGTGGGTTTTTCTCTAAATTTAGACAAAAATTATAAAAAGGTAGCTTAGACCTTAATCATAACCAATGACTTTGTGTTTTTGGCGATTTTAACTAAGAGTAGAATATTGCTTTACTTCAGAAAATAATAATAAAAAATATGTCTCTGCTTCTTTGAAAATGTAAAGTTTAATGACTTAGAGAAAGAAGAATTTGAAATAAGCAAATAAACTTGTATGAAAAAAGTATTTTAGATGAATTATTATTGTCTAAATCTATTCCCTTAACATCTTTTAATTTAATTTAATATAATATCATTAGTTAATATAAAAATACAAAGGATTATCTATGAGTTTTATAGTGGTGGACACAGAGGGCAATGATATAATTACAGAGATAGCAATTATTGATGAAGATGGTAAATTAATTTTTGAGGAGTTTATAGATAATAATCTAAAAGATGTATTGCTTAGAGCTAAAATTATATTAGAATTAAATATTACTGTAGCTCACTATGCAGAACATGATAGAGCTATTCTCGAAAAAAGTTATAAATCTGTTGGAATTCCTATCAAACTTAATATGATATGTTCTTATGAGAAGAGTAGAGAGTTAATTAAAGATATTGAAAGCTATTCATTAGAGTTTTTATCTAAGAGTCTTTTTTTACAAGATAGTGATAAATTCTTTAATAAAGATTTAGCGCATAGAGCCTCTTATGATGCACAGTTTACATATCTTTTATATAAAAAACTTTTAGATATAGAAAAATCTAATAAAAATGCAAAAAATATAAATCCATTTAGTAGCTCAAAAGTAGATAATCCATTTCAACATCATTTTGATGATAAATCTTTATATAAAAGTGAATTTAAAACTCTTCTTAATGGAGTTAGCGAAATTAAAAATGACCCAAATCATCAAACAAAATCAATGGTTATTCTTGGCAAAGCAGGAAATGGTAAAACTCACCTTATGATGCGATTTGTTCAAGAGGTATCTAAGACAAATAGATTTTTATTTATTGGAAAACCGAATGATAAAAACAATATTATTTCACATATTTATACAAAAATTTTAGAATCATTTATTCAAAAAATAGATGATTCGGAGTATTCTCAATTAGAGTACCTATTAGCTAAATCTTTCTCTAGAATAATTATTAATAATAGTTCTAATCAAAAGATTAAAGATAGTTTAGAGAGTGATCCACTGAACATTTATAAAAAATTTGGTAGAACTGCTAATCGTGCTCAAAATTGGAAATCAATTGAAAAGAGTATGATAAAATGGTACAATAATAAATATGGTGGAGATATATTATCTATCGATATTCTAAAGGCACTTATAAAATATACATATTATGTTGATGAAGATAGAAGAAATTTAGTTATCAGTTATCTTAGTGGTAAAGAGTTGGATAATGAGCAATTAATTAAAATTGGATTAGGAAAACATGATGGAGATTTGAATAAAGAGAAGTTTGCTTTATCTGCAATATCTTTATTTGGTAAATTATCTATTTTTGATGAACCATTAATTATATCTTTTGACCAATTAGAAGCTATGAGTGGAGATGAAGAGTTAGTCCAAAACTTTGTAGAGAGTGTAAAAGAAATTATGACACAAACTAAAAATTCACTTATATTATTAAATCTTTTTCCAAATAGATGGAGTGAATATGAAACTCTATTTGATGGTTCAGTAATTGATTTATTAGGTAGAACAAAAGTCTATTTAGATAGACCTAGCAGTCCAGATATGCGTAATATGCTAATTGATAGAGCTAATTCTTCAGGTGTCAATTTGGAGTATATTTTTGGTCATAATATATATAAAGATATTTTACAATACGATTCCATCAGAAAAGTCCTTAATCGTGCAAATGAATATTATCAATCAATAATTCATAATATACCATTACCAGAAAGAGAAGAGCTATCATTAGAAGAAAAATTTAACCAACTTATAATGAGGGTTGAACATCTAGAGTCTCTTAATAAAATTAAAATACCTAAAATAGAGAAAAAGATTCATTTTGATATTGAAGAGTATATTAATAAAGTCTATAAGAATAAAGATAGAGAGTATAAAAAAAGGACTATTATTGATGATAAAAATGATATAGGAAAATTATCATTTATATTAACTTCAATTAACTCTTTATATCCTTTTTCTCTAAACTTTTTTAAAATGAAAAAAGTGATACCTGAACATATAAGAATTTCAACTAATAAATTTACTTATGTTATAGGTTTTTTACATCTGGAAGGTAGAACATTTACGAATAGAATAAAAAACTTTAATGAATTAGTGGTAAATCATGAAGAGTATTATTTTAGATTATTTAGAGATGTTCGAGAGAGCACTATTAGAGGGAAAGTATCCAAAGAAGAGATAGAAAAATTGCAAAATTCTCCAAAAGGTGACTTCTTGCTAATGCAAAAAGATGATAGAGTAATATATGAGACAATCTATCAATTAATTATAGATCATAAAAATAAAGATATTGATGTATCTTTAGAATTATTAATGAATGCTATTACAGATAAATATGATTCATTTTGGTTATGTAAACTTATTGTAAGTTAAATATAAGTTAAATAAACATATTTCAATTAAGTGAGAACTAATCATCAAGGGATTAAACGATATTAAATAAAAGGAAATAATATGCAAACTTATATAGACCCATTTACAGATTTTGGATTTAAGAGAATATTTGGAAGTGAAGAGTCGAAACCACTGTTAATAAGTTTTTTAAATGATATTTTACCAA
>Ga0256837_1000122_pt1 | contig 71035 bp, 75 predicted proteins | sample 4562384metaG_FD_185976 | JGI IMG/M metagenome (GOLD analysis project Ga0256837, IMG submission 185976) | Hydrothermal vent microbial communities from Guaymas Basin, Mexico - 4561-384 | ecosystem: Environmental > Aquatic > Marine > Hydrothermal vents | place: Mexico: Guaymas Basin | collected... | reverse complement strand
TCGAATGCAAAGTTAACTCAACATTCAAGTAGAGATTACCCCAATTTGTAATGTACATTTTTTGGACATTGCTATTTCATCTTCTCTCAACCAAAAGTTCTCTTCTTCAAAAAAAAGTGATAGTACAACATTATCATTTTCATAAACTATAATTTCCACTCCCCATCCTACTCAATCCCCCTTCAACCCATCAAACATAGCCTTCATAGTAGGATTCCCGCGTGTCAACTTCTTGATGGTCAAATCATCCGCCTTGTTGTTCGCCAAGCGTAGGTTATTTTCCGATGAGAGCAAGGTTTCTTTAGTCTTTTGTAAATTTTTAATAGATTTATCAATCTCTTCAATAGCTTTATTAAATTGTTTACTTGCTAAATCATAGTTTCTAGCAAACCCCTTTCTAAATATATTTATCTTCTCTTCAAAGTTTGTGATGTCTATGTTTTGATTTCTCATCAAGTTCAGCTCCGCTTTGTACTCCATAGAGTTCATCGCCGCATTTCTAAGCAGTGTGATAATGGGGATAAAAAACTGAGGACGCACCACATACATCTTGGGGTATTTGTAAGAGACATCAACGATACCTGTGTTGTAAAACGCATTATCAGACTCTAGGAGTGAAACTAGCACGGCATACTCACACCCTTTGTCTCTGCGGTCTTTGTCTAGCTTGGCGAAGAAGTCTTCATTTCTCTTTTTGGTGCTGGTCTTATCACTCTCATTTTTCATCTCAAACATAATAGAGATGATCTCATTACCCTCTTCATCACTTTCCCTGAAGATGTAGTCACCTTTTGTACCACCTCGTGAGTCATTATCTTTTTCAAAATAGGCATGTTGGAAGCCCGTAGCCCGTAGCTTATTAAACTCCACTTCACAGTGCTGTTCTAGGGTTTCACCCACCATCTTGGTAGAGAGCTTTTGTTTGAAGTCTTTTAATCTATCGATCTCTTCATCTTTCATTAGAAGTTGCGTGGTGTACTTCTCTTTGATAGATTTTTCTAGAAGTTTTTTTTCGGTCTCTTTAATTTCTAAGTCATGTTTAAGCTTGTCACGCTCTCTCTCTATCGCTTTGGTCGCTTCTGAGATCTCTAGCTTTTTCTGAGTCTCTGCATGGCTCATCTGAGATTGCATCTGGGAGCGTTCTAACGCTTTGGCGGTTAATGCCTCGGAGAGTTGTTGCTCTTTTTGAGCCAACTCCTCTTGTAGTGCATTTTTGGTGTTAACAATGGCTAGTTGTATGGCACTCTCTTTCTCTTTCTCAGCAAGAGTTAGCCTATTTGCCAACTCCTCTTCAAACTGATGGTCACGCACCTGTTTTACGATAGCAGCAAACCCTGCCTCATCTACTTTAAACGCCTTACTACAATTTGGGCAAATAATCTCATTCATCTCTACTCCTTATTCACTACAACAACAATTTTATCCTAATTCTAACCAAAATACACTTCTACACTCCCTTCAGACTCAACCCCACCTTATGCTTCTCTAGATCGATACTAATCACCTCAACCCTAGCCAAGTATTGATTGACACTGAGTACCTCTAGGGGGTGTTTGATGCGTTTGTCACTCATCTGTGAGATGTGAATCATCCCATCGTTTTTGAGTCCGATATCGACAAACGCCCCAAAGTCGGCGATATTGCGTACCACCCCTGAGACGATGCTCCCCTCTCGTAGAGTAGTGATATCGGTCATCCCCTGCGTGAAGGGGATAGCAGGAAGCTCCGTTCGAGGGTCGAAGCCTGGTTTGTTCAACTCCTTGATAATATCGATCAGGGTGGGTTCCCCTACCCCAAGCGTGGAGGCGATAGCTTGGGTGTCGCTGAGATCCTCATACTGCTCTAGGGCTGTGGCGATGGCATAGCTCTCAGGGTGGATTCCTGTATTGTCAAAGAGACTCAACCCCTCACGGATACGCATAAATCCTGCGGATTGCTCATAGGCTTTGGCTCCTAGCCCCTTGACTTTGAGGAGAGTTTTTTTGGTACGAAACGCCCCCTCCTTCTCACGATACGCAACGATATTTTGAGCCACCCGCTTGCTGATCCCTGCCACATAGGAGAGGAGTGAGACAGACGCAGAGTTGACATCAACCCCTATACGATTGACGAGGCTCTCTACCCCTTCATGGAGCTTGCGTTCGAGAAGCTTCTGATCTACATCGTGTTGGTACTGTCCTATCCCTAGTGATTTGGGGTCGATCTTGACCAAGGTTGCCATAGGGTCACGCAGTCGCCCCGCGATAGAGATCGCCCCACGGATCGTCACATCGAGTGTGGGGTACTCCTCCCCTGCTATCTTAGAGGCAGAGTAGACCGAAGCCCCCGCCTCAGAGACAACCGTATAGGGGATAGAGATCCCCTCTTGATTGAGCTTGGCAAAAAACGCTTGGGTCTCATTGGAGGCGGTACCATTGCCGATGGCTGCCCCTTGGATATGGTATTTTTTGATGAGTTTGACTACTACATCACGCGAAGCCTTATACGAGGATTTGGGAGGGACGGGGTAGATGACTGCGTGGTCTAGGTAGCGTCCATTGGCATCGATGACAGCGAGCTTACACCCTGTACGATAGGCAGGATCTACCCCCAAGAGTACCTTTCCCATCACAGGAGGTGTCATAAAGAGTTGACTCATATTTTTGCCAAATACCTCGATGGCTACACGGTCGGACTGCTCTTTGAGTTGTGCGGAGACCTCACGCTCTATCGAAGGAAAGAGTAGGCGTTTGAAACCCTCTTGATACGCCTCAAAGAGCCACTCCTTAGAGCTTCCCATCCCCTCACGGAGCGTGTAGCGTTTGAGTGTGGCAAGGTAGCGATCACTCGGGATCGTGAACTTGACACTCAGCTCCTTACTCTTCTCTCCACGCCTGATAGCCAGATAGCGGTGTGAGGGGATAGAGGCAAGTTTTTCGGTGTGGGATTGGTAGTTTTTGAAGCTCCCACCTTCGACGAACTGCTTGGTAGCTTTGACCTCTATCATCCCATGGCGTTGGAGTATCTCTCTAAGGATCTCACGCTCTTTGGGTTGCTCTGCGTAGCGTTCGGCAATGATATCTTTAGCTCCTTGGATAGCTTGAGTGACATCAGCCACCTCACCACCGACCCACTGCTTGGCTCGTTGGCGTAGTGCCTCTTGGCTCAACTTCGCACTCTGGAGGAGATTGGCTAGGGGTTCAAGCCCCCGCTTGATCGCCGTAGAGGCACGAGTGTTTCGCTTCTCTTTGTAGGGACGATAGCAATCCTCTAGGGCGGTCATCGTCTGGGCATGTGCTATAGCCGTGCGGAGTGTGGCGGTGAGTTGCTCTCGCTCTTGTAGAGTATGGAGTATCTCCTCTTTGCGTGTGAGGAGTCGCTTGGCACCTAGATAGAGATCATAAAAGAGACGCAACTGCTCATCATCGGCTCCCCCTGTAATCTCTTTGCGGTATCGTGCGATAAAGGGGATCGTATCACCCTGCTCTAAGAGGCTGAGGATAGACTCTATCTGCATAGGATTGAGGGAGGTTTTGGGTGTGAGATAGGTAATGAGAGAGTGCATAGGATGCTCCTAAAGTAGTATCGTAGAAGTATAACAAAAGCCTATAGGATAAAAGAAGAGTTAAGAGAAAATAAAAAGAGAAAGAAGGGAGATTTTTACTGTTTTAGTGGTCGGAGTGACAGGACTTGAACCTGCGACCTCTATCACCCCAAGATAGCACGCTAGCCAGACTGCGCTACACCCCGATTGAGCGAATTTTATCATAGGGGGTTTTAAAGTTAACTTAACTCAAAAAAATTCTGCTACTCTCCATTGCTCTCAAAGGGTACAAGCAGTTTGGGGTGCTTCTCTATCATCAATAAAAAATCCTCTACCCTAGTGGAGAGGAGTCTAAAGAGGTTGAGTCCTTGAAGCTCCTTTTTAAAGGGGGCGATCTCTAGCATCTCTTTGCGTTTGAGTAGTTCACGCACAGGATTGGCGATCTTCTGCTCGATACGAATCTCTCGGTTGAAGATATGGGTCAAAGTCTCGTAGTGTTCGATGATCTGCTTACGACTCTCAAACTCCCCCTCAGGATCAAAATCTCCAAGGGTTAGTTGTAGGTTGAGTGCTTCAGATATCTCAAATGCGGTAGAGGAGATTGACTCCATCATCTCATCACTGCTCATCACTACCATACTCTCTTTGATATTGTAGAGGAGTTTATCTCCAAAGAGGTAGACAAGTTTATGGAGATCATAGAGCATTCCACCTAATCCATCGGACTGAAAGGTCTTGATACTATTGAGAATCAATCCAATGTCATACTCTTGAATATCATACTCTATCATACTCTTGAGATCCTCATCACTGTAGCAGATTGAGAAGGTGACATGCTCCGACTCATAAGCTTTAAGCGTAGAGGTGAGTGCGAAGTTTCCAGGGTTAATAATGCGGACAAAGAGGGCTTTATTCTCTAGCTGTTGAGAGAGATAGAGGCTCTCTTTGAGGTAGAGGAGGGCTTTGTCTTGGTCATGGACAAAGTTCAGGAGGAGATAGAGGTTTTTACCAAAGGGTTCGGGGAAGAGTCCTGTACGGTTGTTAATACTCTTGTAGACCCCATCGAGTACGATGGGTTTACCAAGGACTAACAGGGTGTCATTGGGGCGTATCATCGTTGCATTGGTAGGGAGGATCTGCTTCTCATTGCGATAGATCGCAGCGATCTTCCATTTTCGTTGGAGGATAGAGGCGACATGACGGTAGGCGTAGGAGCTTCCAAAGGGAACTTGTATCTCCATAATCTCCCCACGCCCTAACCCGACATTTTGTGCGACGACGGGGACATTGGGTAGATGCTCATAGAGGTGCGATGCCATCAACTCATCAGGATAGAGGGTCGTGAGATACTCATCCCCCTCCCCGACACTCTCATCACTCCAAGGGTTGAGTAGTACCACACTGAGCTTTGGCTCTATCATACGGATATTTTTGAGGGAGTAGTGGGCATCCTCCTTCTCATCCATCACGATAAAGACCTGATGGTACTTCTCTTTGGTCATAATAGCATTGAGCTTGGCAAAACTTGTAGGGTCAGCGTAGATCATTGAGAGCTGTTTCCCTATCTTCAAAGAGGCTAGCCCTACTTTATAACAGACCACACTATAGGTGTTCTCTGCTACGCGTTTGTGGTTGACCCAATCGATAAAATGTCGTGCGATGCTACCATCGGCTAAAATAAGTATATTCTTCATCCTACTTCTATATTATGATACAATGGCATCACTATTTTTTGGAGATATTATAACACAATGCAATTTCAGATAGATAAAACCGACGGCAAAGCCAGAGCTTGCACCATTACCACCGCCCACTCAACCATCAAAACCCCTGTCTTTATGCCTGTAGGTACGGTAGGAGCAGTGAAGTCCCTTGATGCAACCGATCTTGCGACCTTTATCCAACCTGAGATTATCTTGGGCAACACCTACCACCTCTATATCCGACCCAATGACAAGACGATCAAGACGATGGGAGGACTCCACGGCTTTACGCAATACCCCAAGAGCTTCCTCACCGATAGTGGTGGATTTCAAGCCTTCTCACTCTCAGACAATGTCAAAATCGATGAGGGAGGGATTACCTTTCGTAGCCATCTTGATGGGAGCAAACACTACTTCACCCCCAAAAAGGTGATCGATATCCAAAACAACCTAGGCTCTGATATCATGATGATACTCGATGACCTTGTCGCCCTCCCCGCAACCCAAGAGCGTATCGGGGAAAGTATCGAACGCACCACCCGCTGGGCAGAGGAGTCGATAGCCTACCACCGTGCCAACCAAGCCAAAGGGATAGGGGTCAAGCAGAATATCTTTGCTATTATCCAAGGGGGAACAGACAAAGCCTTTAGAGAGAAGTCCGCCAAAGAACTCTGTCGTCTTGACTATGATGGATTTGCGATTGGAGGGCTGAGTGTTGGGGAAGCCAATCAAGATATGTATGACACCGTAGCGTGGACGACACAGTTTATGCCTACAGACAAACCCCGCTACCTTATGGGTGTAGGTACCCCTGAAGATTTGGTAGAGAATGTCGCACGGGGTATCGATATGTTTGACTGTGTGATGCCCACACGCAACGCCCGAAACGGGACACTCTTTACAAGCTTTGGTAAGGTCAATATCAAAAAAGCCTGCTATACCACCGATGAAGCCCCCATCGACCCTGAGTGTGGCTGTATGGTCTGCCAGACCTACTCGCGTGCCTACTTGCGTCACCTCTTTCGTTCACGAGAGATCACCTACTTTAGACTCGGTACCATCCATAACCTCTACTACTACCTCAATCTTATGAAGCAGATGCGTGAAGCGATTACGGCAGGAGAGTTTGAAGCGTTTAGAGCCGAATTCTACCGAAAAAGAGCCAACTAACCTCTACTCAAAAGTATGTCAAACTGACATACTTTGAGCCACGCCACACCCAAAAAGGCTATACTCTATCTATCAACGAAAGGAAGGCGATGGAAGGCAAAATGAAAGTAAGTTATCAGATGCTCTGTGAGAGCGATGTAGAAAAAGAGGTGACTCTAGAGGCTCTTTTGGAGAATGAGAAGGTAGCCAAGGTTATCAAGAGTGAGTTTGCTAAGGGGTTACGCAATATCGAACTCTCCAGACTCACCGATGCCAAGATCGCCCTACGCACCCACAAAGAGGTATTTGAGTTTGAAGCCAAAAAGAGCGACTTCGCAGATCTCATTGAGCTAGCCGAAGAAGATGCCAAAGCAAATAAACGCAATAAAAAAGGGTGTAGTGGAATTGAGCTAGTAGACTTTGAGACACTCTAATGAGCGTCTCAGCCCTACTAGATATACATAAACTGCGAGAGGAAGATAATCGTAATCACAAAGGCGAAGGGGAGGATATGGCTCTTAAAGACCAATGGCTGAATCCCCATATAGACCTGAAGAAATCCTCTAAGCCCTAGCCAAATCCCTAAAAAGGCTTTGAGTGAGAGGAGCATCTGAAAGTGCGTAAGCCCCTCTTCACCAATACTCCCATAGACTTGAGAGATTAGGTAGAGTCCCGTAAGTACCGCAACGATAAGGCTGGGGGGGACGACTTTGCGTACATACTTCATAAAAGACTCTCGTATCTCCTTATGCTCTGCCTCACTATAGCTTTTTTTGATATGTACCAAAAAGAGGTTGTCTACGATAAGAAACCCCCCATAGATAAACGCAGCAAAGATATGAATCGTCTTAATCAATACAAATGTCATAAACAGTATCCTTTTAAATTAGTGTGTAGGGAGGAGGAGCGATTGGGCAAAAAACGCTGCGACGACCTCTCGCATCTGTGTCACATCTTCGATGGTATTGACATGGTTACGAAAAGCACTCGCCCCCTCATAGCCTGCCTTGGAGTAGGTGTGTAGATGCTTACGAAACATCACCGCACCATAGACCCCATAGTGGGCAATCATCTGATCAAAGTGTTCGAGTACCACCTCTTGGATAAGCCTACTACTCACCACCGATTCACCCGTCTTGATCTGATGAAAGATCCATGGATTACCTACTGCAGCCCGTCCGATCATTACCCCGTCTGCTTTGGTATGCTCTACTACCCACTGAGCTTTAGCAGGGGAGTCGATATCTCCATTGGCGATGACAGGGATGGTAAGTGATGCTTTAATCTCGGCAATCGCATCATAATCCACAGGGGCTTTATAGCGTCCCGCTCTGGTGCGTCCGTGGACTGAGATGAAGTCTGCTCCACTCTCTTGGCACACTTTGGCGATCTCTAGGTGGTTTTTGGTATCAAACCCTAGACGAATCTTGACAGAGGTTTGTGCTTTGTTGGAGGTGCGTTTGATCATCTCAATCACCCGCCCCATCTGAGGCAGATCCGTCAGTAGAGAGCTTCCTTGAAGATTGTTGACCACTTTGGGAGCAGGACAACCACAGTTGAGATCGATGATATCTACCCCCTCTTTGTCGTTGATGATCTCCACGGCTTTGCGTATCACATCGAGGTTGGAGCCTGCAATCTGTATGGAGTAGGGATTCTCCAACGCACTCCTCTCTAACATTTTATGGGTTTTTTTACTATGATAGGCGAGAGCATTGGAGCTGATCATCTCACTCACTGTGAGATCCACTCCAAACTTCTTCACCACCGAACGAAAGGGTAGATCCGTAAAGCCCGCAAGCGGGGCTAAGGCGTAGACGGTTTTACTAAAGTCAAGTCTCATCTACAGAGCGAATCCATATCGATCAGATCTTCAAGATTAAACTTCGTCTTATGGGTCTTCTTGAGTTCGTAGAGGGCTCTAAACTTCACAAACTCCTCTTCACCCTGCTCATCAAGGTAGGCAGAGACATTATCCAGAAGCTCATACTCAAAGAGGAGATAGAGATAGGCATTTTGAGCTTTAGGGTTTTGGTTTTGGTAGCGACGGAAGAGTGCCAAGTTTTGATCAGGACTAAACTCTTTTTTAGTCACCATCGCAATCGAAACAAAATCAGCACATCCAAGTTTGAGTACCTCAACAAAGCTATCGATCACTTCACCTGTCAGCTCCAGATCCTCTTCACCCATCGCAACACGATTGAGCATCAAGTGGAAATTTTTGGCATCAAAGACCTTCGCATACTTGCGTGCCTTCTCAAAGCTAGCTGTTGTAGCAAAGATCTCCAACGCTTTAGCCTGTACCTCTTTGGAGTACTGTGTAGAGGAACGTATCACCTCTTCTACAAAACTCTCATCTACCTCAAGACGGTTGAGTCTATTTTGGATGAGATAGGGGTTACCCGCAGTCAAAACTTTGGCGAGCTTATGCTCTTTGAGATCAACATACTCACCATTTTTTATCTTGCTTAGTAGGTGGACGACTTTGGAGAGTCGGCTATTGAGTCCATCGATACTATCATGGATCTCAAGAGAGGCTTTACTCAAGATAACCGCAGCACTCTTGATCTGCTCTCGGGTATACTTCTGCTCTTTGGGTTCATTGAGCAGTGACCAGTAGAGCGCATCTTCTAGTGCCACAGCATCCTTCTCCCACTTCTTGAGTCTAAAGTACCCTTTAAGACTATAAAACATCATATGAAATGCCGTAAAGATCAATAGAAGAAGCATCGGTAGGATAACCCATACTGCCACAGGGAAGTTGAGCTGAATACCCATCACTTCCACTAGATAGTTACCATCATTGATCGTATAGACCGACCCCCCAATGATAGCACCCAATACTAAGGCTACAAATATATATAAACCAATTCTCATCTCTACTCCTTATTTCGCTTCTTTTTCGTTAATCTCCCGACAGACAATGCAAAATCGTGCAAAATTCTTGACATCGAGGCGTGCTTTTCCTATGGGTTCTTCACACATCTCACAGACCCCATACGCACCATTTTTTATTTTACCCAAAGCAAGTTCAATTTCGTTTAATTCTTTACGCTGTTGCACCAAAATCGCACTATCAAGCATCGTTTCTGCCGAAGCATAGGCGTGATCCCCTTCATCATTGAGTTCTAAACCTCTCATCCCCTCTAGCTCTAGTGATGTCTCTGCAAGGTTCTTCTCGATCTGTACGCGTCTAGCGAGAAGTTTGTTTTGAAACTCCTCCAACTCTGTTTTTGTTAGCATTCTATTCCTCTTCCTATTTGTGGTATGGGTGATTGTGGTTGATGGTGAGTCCCCGAAAGATCTGCTCCAACAATACCAACTTCACCAGTTTATGTGAAAGCGTTATTTTACCAAATGATATTGCATAATTACATTTAGCCAAAAAATCCCTCTCAAAGCCGTATGCACCGCCGATGTAGAGATTGATGGTAGTACTATCCTTAAGAAGTTTGGCAAAGCCATGGCTATCGACCTCTTTGGATGCGGGGTCGAGTGCGATGTTGATCCCCGTATGCATATACTTCTCCAAGGCTTTGGTATAGGCACGCTGTGCTAAGGCGGGTGAGATATCTTGTGCTTTGGCGATCTCTTTATCAAACAGCTCAATCACCTCCACTTTGGCAAAGGGTTTAGCGATCTTTTGATAGTGTTCTACCAGCGGTGTGTAGCGTTTGTCTTTGGACTTCTTATCGATAATAATCAGATTTATTTTCATCTTCTGGTTCTCCTAGAGTAGTTGTCGTAATCCCTCAAGATCAAAGAGCAGTAAGCCCTCACGAGGGTGTGATAGTAGCTCCTTAGAGAAGCCCTCTTTGGAGAAGAGTGCGTAGGTATCGACCCGTATCCCAGACTGCTGAGCTTTGAGTTTAAGCTTGGTAAGTTCGTTTTTACACACTTTACGATCTTTGTATTTACACTCTCCCAAAATCACCTGCCCCTCCGTGGTACGAGCAAGGATATCAAACTCACTGTGGTGATCCCAGTAGCTCCCCGATGTCACAAGCGGGGTAGTCTGCTGATAGTGTGCTACCAAGAGGGCATTGGAGAGCTCCTCATAGACACGAGAGGCAAGGCGTTCTTGGTGCTGTGCAAAATAGCGTAAAAATCCTCTCCCCTCCCCTCGGCGTAGCTCAGAGGCATAGGGGGCAACAAACCCAAACCAAAATCGTATAAAAGGGTACCTAAAACGGAGCTTATCTTGTATACGGTAGCTTCGAAGGGATTTTTTAAGCTTCTGTTTGGGGTGTTGCTTGAGAGGGGCTTGGCGTGAGGACTCTAAGGAGAGTACCCCCTTCTCACACAAGAACCCAACACTCTCCAAGCCTACCACCTCACTCAATTTAGCCTTTCGTAGAACACTATAGAGCTTACCATCCCCACGGGCAACCGCGATAAGTATCTCTAAGTAGGGACTCTCAAGGAGATAGGAGGGAGAGATGAGTAACTCAAACGCCTCATACTCCGCTACGATAGTAGACTCAACCATCTCAAACCTATCATCAAAGTAGCCTACTACCTTTTGGGACTCTATCCCTCCTAGTACAGCAAAGGCATGAACCGCCTGCTCCAGACTCAAATAAGGGTAGCATCGGCAAAATTCTTTAAATAGCGTTTTGATGAATACCCCTTTGGATTAACTTTGAATAATTTTACCATATTTTAGCTACAATCGCTCTAGTCAAAGTTTAGGAGTTTATAATAGAAATGAATTATATAATTGATACATTTTTTACCATCTTTACCATGACCCTGATTATCTTTATGGTGCCAGGGTTTGCGATGCTAGAAGCGGGGCTTGTCCGTACCAAAAATGTTACTGCGGTCTTGACAGTCAATGTCATGATCTACGCCCTCGCCTCACTAGCATTTCTACTCATCGGCTATGAGTACGCCTTTGGATCATGGGATCACCAAGATGGTATGAGTCAGTATGCATTTTTTATGTTTCAGATGGCATTTGTAGGGAAAGTCGTCAATATTATGAGTGGTGGGGTGAGTGAACGATCGCGTATCCTCCCCTTAGCACTCTTTACCCTCTTAGTAGGAGCCTTTATCTACCCGACCATTGTCAATATCACATGGGGAGCCAACTTCTTAGCAGGCACAGCGTTTGATATCTCCTCTCTCTCCGACTTAGCAGGATCAACTGTCATCCACTCTACAGGAGGCTGGGAACTCCTTGCTGCGATCTTGATCATGGGGTCAAGAGAGGGGCGTTTCAAAAATGGGCGTATCCATGTCATCCCTGCGTCCAATATCCCACTCGTTACCCTTGGGGCATTCCTCCTCTGGATTGGATGGTTTGGATTTAATGGTGGTAGTGTCGGTGCGATCTCCTCCAAAGAGAATGCCGATGCCGTAGCACTCACCATCATGAACACCAATACCGCAGGACTCGCAGGAGCGATTTCAGGGTGGCTACTCACCTACTTCCGCTATAAGAAGTTTGATATCACCATGATGCTCAATGGGGCGTTGGGTGGACTTGTCGCAGTGACCGCAGGAGCCGATCAGTATGATATCTACACCCCGATCCTCATCGGTGTCATTGGTGGTGCGTTGGTTGTTGTTGCCGTACCACTCTTCGATAAGCTCAAGATGGATGATCCCGTCGGAGCCCTCTCTGTACACCTTGTCAATGGTATTTGGGGGACATTGGCTTTGGGTATCTTTGTCAAGAATGTGAGTCTACTCTCTCAGTTCAAGGGGATTGTGGTAGTCGGACTCATCGTATTCCCTCTCTCATGGGTCAGTATCTATATCCTCAATAAATTCTTCACCCTCACCGCGACCAAAGAGGAGCAACAGCAGGGGATCGATGCTATTGAGTGTGGGATGGAAGCCTATCCCGAATTTAAACGCAGTATCTAACCAAACACTAAAGGAGTAATACCATGAAAAAAATAGAAGCAATTATCAAACCATTTAAACTAGAGGATGTCAAAGAGGCTCTCATCGAAGTCGGTATCGAAGGGATGACCGTCTCTGAGGTCAAAGGATACGGAAGACAACAAGGACACTCAGAACTCTATCGAGGAGCAGAGTATATCGTGGAGTTTATCCCTAAAGTACGCGTAGAGATCATCGTAAGCTCAGATGAGTACCTTGAAGCGGCGATCCAAGCCATCAGACAAGCGGCCAATACAGGCAAGATCGGTGATGGTAAGATCTTTGTAAGCGATATCCAAAGAACCATCCGTATCCGTACAGGTGAAGAGAACGAAGAGGCACTCTAGCATTAGAGTTTCAATAAAATAAAAGGAGTTACAATGAAATACGCTTCACCCTTGAAGATGAACAAAGAGGAGAGTGCCATCACGAAGGTACTTGGAAAAGCCAAATATTTTGGAATCTATGATGATAGCAGTGATACCCTTGAGGTCATTATCAATGAGGATCCAACAGGTCCTAGGATCTTTGAGGTGCTCCATGCTTTGGGTGTAGAGGTAGTCTTGACACCCCATGCTGGACCGGGAGCGGTCAAAGCTGCAATGCAACGGGGTATCACCCTCTTCTACTGTGGAGATGAGCGAAAAACGATGCGAGACGCACTCAAAGAGTATCAAACGGGAAGCTACCCACAGATCACTCCTGAAAACTTCCACCTCTACCACTAAAGCTAGCCCCTTACACTAGGGGTGCTTTATGAATCCCTAAACTAACTCTCGATATACTAATCTAAAGAGAGGTATATCATGAAGAGAGTTATATGGGTAGTGCTTTTGGGTCTATGGTGTCTGAGTGGACTCCATGCTGAGAGTGTGGAGGTAGAGCTATCTCAAAGTAGTAGTGATGCCTATGAGGCACTAGAGGATAATACTGTCACCATCAATGATACTATCATCAATCTAGGGTGTGCCAATACACATAACAATGACTTTATGCTTCAATGTGGAGGGGGTGGATTCTTTAGCTTCATCGGAATGATGATGACAGATGAGTTTCGACAAGAGGATGGACTACACTTCGCCCCTGTCGATATCCCCTTTGGTGCGACCATCAACTATGCCTATATCACCTTCACCTCCTCCAATACTCAAAATACCGAAACCAATATCACCATTGTCAGTGAAGCCTTGAACCGTGCTCCACGATTCTCTACAGATGAGAATAATATCACCGATAGAGTTGAGAATGAGACAACCATCGAGTGGAGTGTAGAGGCGTGGAGTCAAGACCAAAAGTACAATGTCACCGTTACCCCTATCATCAGTGAGGTAGTCATAGGACGCGGGTGGGAGAACAACCACACCATCGTACTCCTCTTTAAGCCCTCTAGTGGCTGTAAGGATGAGACCTGCTTTAGACAGTTTTATAGTCAAGATCAAAATAGCTCCGTAGCTCCCCGTCTCACCATCAACTTCACCCCGCCTCCCGATATGCCTCCTGTTGTCCATGATATCCCCGATACACTAGCAGAGGTCAATGTCAGCTTCTCTCTGGATCTCTCCACCTATGTCTCAAAAACCAATGGGGATCCTATCACCGCCTACCATTTGGAGGGTACACTTCCCCATGGACTCAGCTATGACGCTAGCACACAGATCATCTCAGGCACACCTGATACCCTAGGGGAGCAGTATCTCAGCCTCTACGCTACCGATAAAGATGGGGACTCCAACACCGATAGCTTTATCATCGCCGTCGTGACACCTGACCCCTATATCGATCTGCGTATGGATGAGTGCTACTGGATGGGGGGAAGTAATGGAGTCACAGAGGATATTCTTGACTACTCAGGTAATGGTTTGGATGCTACCTCACGCAACAAAGCAGACAATGTCAAGTCCGATGCCCTACTCTGTCGCTCTGGAGCCTTTATCAACAACTATGCTGATACCAACAAGAGTGATGCGGTCTACTACCCAAATACAACGGGGATAGAGGAAGGCATCGCCAAGTATGCCCCCTTCTCTATCTCTCTCTGGCTTAAGAAAAATAACGATAAGGATAAGTGGATGGCAGGTATCATCAAGGTGAGTGATGATAGCTGGAAAGATGGATGGGGGATTATCCACCAGAAGGGTACGCAAGACAATGAGATACACTTTTTTGTAGATAGCTATGAGGTCTATGCCAAAGGTAGGCTCAACGATGAGGCATGGACACATGTGGTAGGTACCTATGATGGAAGTGATATCCGTCTCTATATCGATGGAAAGATTGTCTCACAAGGTTGGATAAGCAAGTCTGTCAAACAATCCAACTACACCCCTGGTGCATTGGCTCTCTCTATCGGAGATGATATCTCAGGCAGTAGCACCGATGATCGCTGGCAAGGGGGGATTGATGAGGTCAAGGTCTGGGGGCGTGTCCTTGATAAAAATGAGATCAAAGCGATCTATGATAATGAATCTGATGGTAAAAACTACGATACGGGAGAGGCTCGTATCTGTCAAAACTGTACCTCTGCTCATATCACTGCCAAGAGCTGGGAGCTTGTCGGTATCCCTGCGGATAGTCGTCAAGAGGAACACAATATCAGCAACACTTTTGGAGATGATATGAATGGTAGCTTCAATAGTGACTGGAGACTCTACAGACGCGTCTACAGTGAGAGCAACAACAGTAGCTGGTATGAGCATCTCGATAGTCTTAGTGATACCTTGGAGTTTGGGGTGGGGTATTGGCTAGGGAGCAAACTCTCTAGTGACTGGGGAGTAGATAAACTTGCTGTTGTTGACTACAACTCCACAAGCAGTGCGTGCGGGCAAGATGATACTTGTGTCGAGATACCTCTCAAAGCAGTAACACTCGATGAGAGTGATGGTGATAGTGGTGCGATTGGAGGTCCCTATCGTTATAATTTTAGTGGCTATATCGGGATAGAGAAGCCCGTAGAGTGGGCAGATTGTCGCTTCCTTATCGATGGGGATGCCTATACACCAAGCGAAGCCAATGACTCCAAGTATGCCAATAAGCAGGTCTGGCTCTACGCCCCCAATGATAACAAAGCAGGAAACAATGGCTATATCACCTGTGCAGATGACTCTGCTGAGGGGTGTAAGCTCCTTCCGTTTCAAGGGTTTATTGTCGAACTCAATGGTGCCACCAAAGGCAAAGAGATCAAACTACTCATTCCAAAAAGGTAACATGATGAAATATACTCCCCTCTCACTCGCCATTGCACTCCTACTCACAGGCTGTCTTAGTCAGCATGATGGAGCGATAGAGAGCAATGAGAGTACCACACCCCCCTCCCCTACACTCCCAATCAATCACCCCCCCAAAGCCCAACAGGATAGTGTAACCACCCCCTACAATACAAATATCTGTATCGATGTGCTTGCCAATGATTACGATAGTGATGGGACGATTGATAAAAGTACTATTCTCTTAGCCGATACACCTACTATAGGGATCAGTAGGGTTGCAAAGCAGGGATATATCTGCTACTCACCCGCTCAAGACTTTACAGGAGAGGTACTCTGGCACTATCAAGTTGCTGATAATGAAGGAGCTATCTCCAATACCACAACCCTTCAACTCACCGTACTACCTAAAACCAAGGGGCAAAGAGCCGCACTACCCTCTAGCACACAACACCCTAAGGAGTGGTTTATCCATCTTATTGCCCAAGACAAAGCGAGAGGACTCAAAGATGCCAGTAGTCAACTAGGACAGACACGCTATCACTCTACGACACTCAAAGCACTCCCGCCACGCAATCATCATCTCACCATACGACTGAGTGACATCTATAAGCAGGAGTTTCATCGCTATCAAGAAGAGGATAGTTGGGAGTTTACCGTCAATAGTGATACCACCGATGCCACCATCATCCTCTCATGGCGAGGACTCTATCAGCTCTATCCTACCCCTTCAGGAAAGTTTGGTACACTCCATCGACTCCACCACCCACTGCTAAGACAGATGAAGCTCATCGATCTGGACACGGGAGAGGAGATAACTGCCCAGATAGGTAAAGCGTCTCAACGCTATATTTTTGGAATGGAGGGGGAGTCTGTACGCCACTTTAAGTGGGTACTAGAGAAAGACCCTATCGACCTCATGAAACTACACAGGAAGAGAAGAGACAAAACGATCCCTATCCCCCACAAGCCAACAGGTACCCCTGCTACAACAAAGGTCTTCGACCTTAGTCACCCCCCTACCCTAGAGTAGAGGCACGACTACCAGTGGATGACGACACTGCGTCGTCCCCAACGCAGTGCCCGTTTACGGTTGAGTCCCATATAGATATCGATGCGTTTACGGTAGCGTTTGTTCATCTTATCACGCACTTCATAGAGTCCACTAAGTCCAGAGATCCGCACCTTGGTACCATTACGCATCCCGTAGCGTTTAAGCAGATCGCGTGAGACGGCGATGACCTTCATCCCTGGAGCCAAACGGTTATTCCATGCGGCAAGAAAAGGGGTGCTATCGGTCTGGTTAGCGTGTGAACTATAGGCTGTTGCGGTGACACGCAGTTCGTGCCTGCCATATTTGCTGTAGCGTTGCATCTCTGCGAGCTTATGAGGGAAAGGGAGGAGTATCTTCTCATTGATACGCAGTAGCGTGTTGCGTTTGAAGTGGTTGAACTCTTTAATCGCTTTGGTAGTAAGACCAAACTTCTGTGCAATATGTCCTAGTGTATCCCCTGATTTGACACGATACTCTCCCGTCGCAATCGCGTCAATCTTCTCTTGAGGATAGGGGAGGAGAAGACTCTGACCTACTTTGAGTAGGGCTTTTTTCTTCAACCCATTGAGGGATTTGATCTCGGAGATTTTAAGATCAAATATCTGTGCAATCTTCCCTAAGCTATCCCCCTTCTTAATAGTGTAGTAGCCTTGGTGTTTACGCTTCTCCTCTAGGAGTTTACGCTCCTCCTCTTTGGCAACGCGTATCGCCTCCTGTTCTCGGGCTTCTCGCTTGGCACGCTCTGCTTGCATCTTAGCAAAAAATGCTTCCCGTGCGGTGCGTATCGCCTCAATACGGGTATAGATCTCCTCTTTTTTCTTCCATAGACTATGCTGACTCTCTAGTTCCTCTTTCCCTCTAAACCGTACAGGCTCCTCTACTTGAGTATAGTCTATGTAGTCACGAGGCTCCTCAACAGGAACTACCTTTGCAGGGACTTCAACTACCTTACTACTCCGCTCCCTACCCATAGTAGCGTGTTCTCCTGTATGCCTGTAGTCGATATGTTGCACACGAAGGAGTTTCATACTGTAGGGGTTACAAGAGGAGGTACCCTCTATCGCAATCCGACACTCCACAGGCTTTGCCATCGCAACACCTGAGAGAAGAAGTAGAGAAGTTATGTATATTTTAGCCATCAGATTTATACCAAACTATAAAAAGCTTAGCATCTCCTCTTTGATAGAGGCTTTATCGACTACTACAGTGTGGATAAGAGGCTTATCAAAGAGTCCTTTGACCATCGCGGGGACAGGGAGATTGCTCTCTTTGCTCACCCACTCTAGAGCTTCGATATCACCTGAGACCTCATGCCCTAGTGCTTTGGCAACAGTTGAAGAGAACTTTGTCCACTCCGCAGTTGAGTAGATGACCGTAGGAAGAGGCTTCTGACGCAACTCCTTATAGGCTTTCATACAAGTTGCCGTATGAGGATCCATAATATAACCCTTTTTCGCATACTGTGCAATCACCGCTTCACACTCTGTATCGGTAGAGAAGTTGGCAACAAAGTCCTCTTGGAGTGATGCGAGTTCAGTAGTGGTGAGTTGGTATCGCCCTTCACGCTCTAGTGACTCCATCAGCTCTTTGGTACGGTTGACTCCAAACTTATCATACATAATGCGTTCGATATTGGAGCTTTTGAGGATATCCATCGCAGGAGACTCTGTCAAAATCAGCTCTTTATTGGTCAAGTCATAGGCTCCTGTCATAATCCACTCTGTGAGGATATTGTTGACATTAGAGGCGATGAGTATCTTCTCGATAGGGAGTCCCGCTTTTTTCGCATAGTAGGCACCAAGTGCATTCCCAAAGTTTCCACTAGGAACTACAAGGTAGATCTTCTCTCCCATTGTGATACGATCTTGGCGTAGTAGCTCAAGGTAGCTGTGGATATGGTAGATAATCTGGAAGATAATACGCCCAAAGTTGACAGAGTTAGCTGCGGTGAGCTTGATCCCTCGTTCTTTAAGCTCTGACTTAAACGAATCAGAGGCGAGGAGTGATTTGAGTGTATGTTGGGTATCATCAAAGTTACCATCTACCCCGATGACTTTGAGGTTGGAAGCCTCCTCTGTCACCATCTGAAGCTTCTGCACATCACTTGTACCCCCATCAGGGTAGAGACATGCCACTTTGATATTGGCTTGGTTTTTGAAGGTCTCTAGTGTCGCAGGTCCTGTATCTCCACTCGTAGCTGCCATAATCAGGTAGTTCTCTTCTCTACTCTGTGCTACATGACTGAGGATACTCCCAAAGGGCTGAAGTGCCATATCTTTAAACGCCCGTGTAGGGCCATGATAGAGTTCAGAGACAAAACACTCCTCCTCTATCTCTACTACGGGGACAGGGTTGTTGGCATCATCAAAGTTATCGTAGCGAGACAACGCTACTTCTAGTACTTCACGCTCAATATCGATACCAAACTGTGTTAAAAAGTCCAATGCCAACGCTTTGTAGCTACTCTGAAGGTGCTGGGTCAAAAATGCCTCACCCATATCCGGTAGTGACTCTGGCACATAGAGTCCACCAAAACTTGCACTGGGATTGAGTATTGCTTCTGAAAATGATACGCTTTTGGCTCTTCCTTGATCGTTACCTCGTGTCTCAATAAATTGCATTGACTACTATCCTATTTTTTTCATCTATTATAGCAAAAAAGTAATTATTCTCTACTCTTCTGTGGCTAACTTTTATTTTTTGGACTGCTTTGCTTTGGCAAATGTTACAAATGCCCCACTATCCATCGGCTTGGCAAAGTAGTACCCCTGCCCGATATCACACCCATGCTCTCGTAAAAATGCCTCTTGAGAGGGGTTCTCTATCCCCTCAGCTACTACATCATAGCCCAAACTCTTGGAGAGTGCGATAATCGCCTTGGAGACCTCGGCATCATGACTACTATGGGGGAGTTCATCGACAAACGACTTATCAATCTTAATTGTATCGAGTGGTAGGCTCTTCATATAGCTCATAGAGGAGTAGCCTGTCCCAAAATCATCGATAGAGATCTTACACCCTATCTCGCGGAACTTCTCAATAATCGCGATATTATCCGAAGAGTCCTCCATAATAAACCGCTCGGTAATCTCTATCTCCACATGCGATGGAGGGATACCGATATGCTTCATAGTTGTCGTAAAGTTATCAAATAACTCACTATCCCTAAACTGCACCGCAGAGATATTGATCGCAATGGTCTCGATGGCTATCCCCTCAGCACGCCACAACATATAGTCTCGACACGCCTGCTCAAAGACAAAATACCCCAGATCGATAATCAAACCTGTCTCCTCGGCTACGGGGATAAAGAGCTCAGGGGAGACCCGCCCTAGTGTAGGACTATCCCAACGCACCAGTGCCTCAGCTCCTGAAATTGCATTGGTTTTGATATTGTATTGAGGTTGGTAGTAGACAAAGAGCTCTTCACGAATAATCGCATATTTGAGTGCCTGCTCTAGCTCCAGACGCTCTTGAATATCCACAGAGAGCTGTTTGGTATAGTAGGCGTAGATATTTTTACCCCGTCGCTTGGCATCATACATCGCAGAGTCCGCGTGTTTCATTACCTCATCTTTATCTTTGCCATCATCAGGATAGTGTGCGATACCGATACTCGCAGTGGTATTGAGCTGATAGTTCTCTATCTCCATTACCTCAGCAATTACCCCAAGCAGTCGTTTGGCAATCACCTCAACCCCCTCTTCTCCCTCGACAAGATCAAGCACCACAACAAACTCATCCCCACCAATACGAGCCACGAGATCCTCTTGGGGGAGTACACTACGGATACGATTAGCCAGTGTCACAAGCATCGCATCCCCAATGGAGTGTCCTAGCGTATCATTGATTACCTTGAAGCGATCGAGATCTAGAAGCATCACCGCCACTTGACTCTCATAACGATTGGCTCTCTCAAAGATATGGACAACCTCTCGCTCAAAATAGGCACGGTTAGGCAGTTGCGTGAGGCTATCGTGATAAGCAAGAAACTCCGCATGCTCCTCCATCTCAATAATATCCTCAAGATTGGAGTAGATAGCAATATAGTTGCGTATCTCCCCCTCTTCATCTTTGACAAGGGTGAGTGTCAACCAGATAGGGAGTACCTTCCCCTCCTTACTCTTACTATAGATCTTACCCGCCCAGCGTCCTTCTTGCTCCAGAATATACCAGACCCGCTTGACAAACGCCTCCTCTTGATTGAGGCTAGAGAGTAGATTGGTCTCTCTCCCTTTAAGTTCAGACTCACTGTAACCAAACATCTGTGTATAGGCAGGATTGAGAGAGAGTACCTCTTGCTGACTATTGGTGATCAAAATCCCATCAGCGATCGTATCATAGACGGTAGCCGACTGCTGAAGCTTCTGCTGTTGCTCCTTATACTCCGTCACATCAAGTTTGATTGCGATATACTTCACCATCTCATCATCAACAAAAATCGGAACGATAGAGGATTTCTCATAGAGGAGTGAGCCATCTTTACGACGACTAATCAACTCCCCTTGCCACTTCTCTCCACGGTTGAGTGCCTGATTCATCTGCTGATAGAACTCACGCCCCAAGAGATCAGACTTGAGTACCCGTGGGTGCTTACCTAGTACCTCTTGTTTGCTATAGCCACTGCTATGCTCAAATGCCTCATTGACATACTCTATCGTACGATTGGTATCGGTGATGACAATGGCGTTATCACTCTTCTCAATGGCGTAGCGAAATGCCAAGAGTTCACGCGTCGTACGACGCACCCGCTGATAACTAAAGATCAACAAGACCAAGACAAAAAATGCCAACCCAAAGAAGAAGAGTGCAATAAGCTTCTGTTGCTCACGACTCGCTTCATAGGAGTCTGAGAGCTGATGTGCTGTCACTTTGAGCTGTCTGAGTAGAGCCACCTTCTTATGCTTTTCCAAGATAGATTGCACCAGTGTGATATTGATTAGAAACTGTTGACTATGCTGATAGAAGTAGTCAAAACGCCTATCCTCTTTGGCATACCCTTGCAGGAGGTGTAGTGCTTGTTGCAGTTTTGCTTTATCATAGTTAAGCTCCATCAATATCTGTCCAATCGTAAAAAAGACACTATCAACGACACCCCCTCGTTGGGAGTCAAGTAGCTTGGTGTTACTCATACTTCTACGCAAATCATAGAGATAGTAGAGGGAGTTGGTGACGCGTGCATTGAGGCTTTTAAAGTCTTCGAGTAGCTGTAGCTTGGTTCGGTAGAGGCTCTCTATTGTCTCTATCTGCGTATAAAACGCTTGACCAAACTCCTCTTTGATACGACTCTGCTTCAAGGAGAGGATACGCTTCTCAAACTCCTCTAGCACCTCCGTTGTCTCATCATAGTCAATGTAGCGATAGGAGCGAAGAAAGAAGTTCTCTAGGCGATACTCTAATCCAATCATCTTCTCCAACTGTTGCTGGTAGGTTGTATAGTTTTTGATTTTACTATCAATCGTCTGAAGATAGAAGAAAAGTGCAATCAGCACCACACCAAAGAGGAGTAGAAGCTGAAGAAATTTATCGATTTTTTCGTGTAAAAGTTGTTTCATTACTCTGCTATCTTTGGTATTTCACCTGTAAGTGACTTAAGAAAACTAACAATATCTGCAATCTCACTTTGCTCCATATAGCGTCCCAACTGGTACTTTGCCATCAGCTCTACAGCATCCTCTAGGGTATCGACACGCCCATCATGCATATAGGGTGCGGTGAGGGCAACATTTCTCAAAGAGGGTACTTTAAAGAGATAGCGATCAAGCTCCCGATGGGTAATATTATAGCGTCCCAACTGTGTACTGTTGCTATCACGGTAGATACCAAACTTATTGTAGGAGTTGCCTCCCACATTGATACCGTGATGACAGAGGATACACCCCTTAGACTCAAAGAGATAGTAGCCCCGTTTGACTTGAGGGGTGATCGCGTGCGTATCACCATTGAGGTATCGGTCAAAGGGTGCATTAGGAGTGATGAGTGCTTTCTCAAACTCTGCAATCGCATCCGCAATCGTATCAGATGTAATCCCCTCTGTGTAGATCGCTTCAAAAGCTTTGAGGTAGCCTCGCTCTTGCTTGAGTCGTTTGACACTAGATGCCATAGAGTGATTCATCTCTTTGGGGTTGGTGATGGGTCCATAGACTTGGGCTTTGAGATCTTTGGCTCGACCATCCCAAAATTGACGGAAGTTGAAGTGACTATTATAGACGGTAGGGGCGTTGATCTCCCCTTGGCGTTGATGTACTCCAATAGAGTAGCGTAACCCATCATCTCCTCCATGCTGAAGATCATGACATGATGCACATGAGATGGTACGATCTTCTGAGAGTATCGGATCAAAAAAGAGCTGTTTACCCAGTAGCACCTTGGCATGATCTAACGCGATATGACGAGGCAACGGACGAATCGAACGCGCCACTACGAGATTATGGAGTATCAACCAAAGAGCAAAGAGTCGTAACAGAGAGGCTATGGACATAAGATACTACAGCTCAATACAAGTCCCGATACCTGAACTTGTCAATATCTCTAAAAGTAAAGAGTGCTCTACACGCCCATCAATAATGTGTGCTTTTTTCACCCCTCCACGCAATGCTTCGATACATGCATCTACCTTGGGTACCATCCCCCCTTGGATCGTTCCATCTGCTTTAAGGGCTTGGGTCTTCTCAATACTAAGGTTGTGGATCAGCTCCATCTTACTATCGAGTACCCCTGGAGTGTCGGTGAGGAAAAGGATCTTGCGTGATTCGAGTGCTACTGCGATTTTACTAGCCGCAAGATCTGCATTGATATTAAACCCAGGGTGTCCCATCGTACTACTTCCCGCAATAGGAGCGATGACAGGGACAGCTCCATCTTCGATGATATTGTTGACGATCTCAGGATTGATATGCTCTATCGTCCCCGTATAGCCATAGGTCTCAAAATCTTTGGGCATCCCCTTGAGAAAGCCCCCATCTTTACCTGAGATACCAATCGCCTTGGTACCGTGATTGTCAAGCAGAGAGACGATCTCTTTATTGATCTCTCCACTCAGTACCATCTCAACCACACGCATCACCTCTTTGGTCGTGACTCTCTGCCCCTCAATAAAGGTAGTATCCACCCCCAAATCAGCCAAGAGCGTGGTGATACTCTTCCCCCCACCGTGGACAATAATAGGCTTCATCCCAACAAGGTGCAAGAGTACGATATCTTGAGCAAACTGCTCTTTGAGGGCACTACTAGTCTGTGCAGAGCCTCCATACTTAATGACGATCTTCTCATTGCTAAATCGTTTGATATAGGGGAGTGCATCTAGCAGTGTCTTAACGACTTGTATATTATCTCTCATGTGTTGGGTATCCTTCTTGCTTGATATAGGTCTCTATCTTCTCCAAGATAGCGTTTTCAATGGCTAATTTTAACTTCATTTGGGAGATAGACAACTTAAACCCTGCCATCTTTACAGAGTCTTTTTGGGTACAGAGGATAGAGGTGGCATGATGGTCAGCTAGGAGCTTCTGAAGTGTTGCCTCCTCAAAATAGGCATGATCATCCAAGTAGACCTTGGCAACCACCCCTTGAGGGAGATAGGGATCGAGTCGTGTAGGATTGGAGATCGCAGTGACAAGTACCATACGCTCTGTAACATCCACAACCTCTACTATCCGCCTAAAATCCCGCTCCTCCTGTGCAACCAGATCAGCATAACGGGTAGAGAAGGCAAACTCACGCAGTCCACCCGCAGGAAAGGGGAGGCTATTGGAACGAGAAACAGGCTCTAAGAGTATCTCAAACTTCTCCACCTCCACACGGTTGAAGCCATCATCTAACACAATCAGCCTTGCCCTCTCAGCAATAGCCATCTCAATCGCCTCGGTACGATCTTCTGAGACGATAAGTGAGGCTGAGGGCAAGGAGAGTGCCATCAGCATCGCTTCATCCCCACTCTGTGTCACATCAACCAAGATATGCCCCTGCTCACTCACCTTCAGAGAGCCATGACTCTGACGGCCATAGCCACGCGAGATGATACAAACTCCTCGATAGCGTGAAGCCAAAGCGATCACAAAAGGGGTCTTACCTGCCCCTCCCACTTGAAGATTGCCTACACTGATAATAGGGATACTATAGCGTTTACGACGACTCAGGACTCGACGCACCCACATCACACTCCCATAGAGGAGAGAGAGGGGGAAGAGGAGTACCATTAAGAGGTAGTGATACCACTGCGGGGCAAAAAACATCCCCTCAAAAAATGGCTTTAGTCGCACGATTTGGCTCCTAGTCGCTTCATCTCACCACAGCTAAATCCTGCCTCTTTGCGTCCCGAGACATTGAGATGGGGGCGGTGCTTATCAAGGAGTCTGTAGCGTTCGAGTATCTCGAAATAGACCGACTCCTCTAACCCCTCCTGCTCACAGAGATACTTAAACCACTTATCCCCTTTGTGGACATGGTCTATCTCCTCATCATAGATTAAGTTAAGGGTATCAATCAGCTCTTGGATGAGTGGGTTTTTGCGTTTATTAATGAGTTTTTTGATAATCTGAGGATTGACATCGAGTCCTGAGGCTTCATAGTAACGGGGGATAATCGCCATCCGATCAAGTACAGAATCAGCGGTATGACACGACGCATCAAACAATCCACAATGCACAGGAAAATCCCCATAGGTATACCCTAACGCTACGAGGAGTCTATGGAGCATCTTGTAGTGTCGTATCTCATCTTCTGCTACGACTAACCAATCTATTTTATAGGCGTGTGGCATCTGAGGGAAGCGATAGACCGCGTCAAGTGCCAAGTCGATAGCAGAGTACTCGATATGAGCAATCGCATGTACCAGTGTCGCCAACCCCTCACGACTCTCAAACTCTTTGCGTGCGGGTAGCGCTCGTGGAGGGACTATCGTACACTTCTGGGCATAAGAGGGAGTCTCAAACACCTTGGGGACAAACGCCTCTTCACAAGGCACCTCATTTTGGTTACAATACGCCAAACACTTTAGTGTCAACTGCTCTTTGAGAGCAATATCATCACTGCGTATGGCCTGCTCTAATACATTACTTATATTCATAGGAGATATTATATACTATGCAGATTAAACTACAACCCATGGGACCCTACCAAACCAACTGCTATATCGTTACGATTGAGGGAAAAGAGCTGATTATCGATCCTGGTGTCGATGCAACCACATGGGTACTAGAGCAGGTCACCAACCCTATAGCGATCCTCAATACCCATGGACACTTCGACCATGTCTGGTCAAACCAAGCACTTAAAGAGCAGTTGAATATCCCTCTTTATACCCCCCAAGCTGATACCTTTATGCTCACTGATGACCCTCTAGGACAAGGCACTCCCAAGAGTCTCCCAGACTATGAGGTTAAGGGAGATGAATCACTGCTTATCGAGGGGATCCCCGTACGCTTTCGTCACTTTGCGGGACACACCCCAGGCAACTCCATCATCGAGATAGAAGATGTCTGGTTTAGTGGGGATTTTCTCTTTGCACAGTCAATAGGACGCTGGGATTTTCCCACTTCTAGTGCCTCACAGATGCTCCAGAGCCTAGAGCGTGTCCTAGAGATAGAAGAGGACTTCACCCTCTACCCAGGTCATGGAGTCACCACCACCCTCAAAGCAGAACAGCACATTATGCCCTACTGGATTGAGCAGGTGAGAGGTACGATTTAGCCAATGATTCGATCTTCAAAGTAACGCTCTAGTACCTCTACGAGGGCTTTGAGATCGATAGGTTTGGCAAGGTAGCCATCCATCCCCGCACCCGTATACTTGACCTTATCTCCTGAGAGGGCATTGGCAGTAAGGGCAATGATAGGTACATGGGCAACCCCACGACTTCGCTCATAGTGCAAGATCTTACCTGTCGCTTCCATCCCCCCCATAATAGGCATCTCAATATCCATAAAGAGCATATCATAGGGGTGTGACATACGCTTCTGGAGTGCCTCCTTACCATTGTTGGCAAAGGTCACCTCTATCCCAAATTTCTGGAGGATATTGAGAACCAATTTCTGGTTGATGAGATTATCTTCAGCGACAAGGATATGAACATTTTCAAACTTCACCGCCTCACTACGCTCAACACGCTCTGCTTTATTACTCAATGCTCTTAGGGTTTTGCTGAAATTTACAGGCTTATAGAGTATCTTATCTATCTGTGAGCTATAGGCTTTGAGTGCGCGTTTTTGATCTCCTGTAGAGAGGATCACGATCTTGGTATCGACATCCAAAAATGTTTTGAGCTCACCCGTACGGTGTCTAAACTTATGATCAATAAAAAGTATATCAGGCACTGTACTACTCCCTTTAAGTGCCAAGAGTGACGCATCGGTATAGTACTTGATCTTCGCACCCGTAGTTTGGATATAGCGTTCAAGGTTCTCATTGATAGGGTACTCTCCATTGATATTTGGGTTGAGTACCCCTACTGTATAGTGACTCAAATCCTCCACGACCCGAGGGGTTGCAGTGGCTGGTTTGGCAAAGGTCGCCGTGAAGTAGAAGGTCGACCCCTCATCTTGTACACTACGAATACGCAACTCTCCTCCCATCAGCGTGACAAGCTTACCAGAGATAGAGAGTCCTAGTCCTGTCCCACCATACTTTCGACTGGTACTCACATCTGCTTGACCAAAAGCCTCAAAGATCTTCTTTTGTTGCTCTTTGGTGATTCCTATCCCTGTATCACTCACAGAGAACTTCACTTTGACCTCTTCTGCCTCCTCAGAGAGCTTCTCTATCTTCACACTCACCTCACCATGCTTTGGCGTAAACTTAATCGCATTACTGATAAGATTGACAATCACCTGAGAGACTTTGGTCGGGTCACCTATGAGCTGTGTGGGGAGTGTTGGATCGACAAAGATATTAAAATCGATATCCTCTTGAGCCGACTTGGCAGCGTAAGACTCTACGGCAGACTCAAAGCTCTCAATAGGGTCAAATGCTATCGCCTCAAGCTCAATCTTCTGGGCTTTAATCTTTGCAAGGTCAAGTACATCATTGAGGATATTGAGTAGATTTGCCGAACTCTGCTCAATGGTGGTGATAAACTCCGCTTGCTCTGCATTGACCTCTGTCTCTTTAAGCAGTTGGGTAAACCCTACAATCCCATTGAGTGGGGTGCGTATCTCATGGGACATACTTGCCAAGAAGAGATCTTTGGTCTGGTTGGCATCTTGGATCGCTTGGATAAGGAACTTATAGATATGGTTGATTTTTCCCTTATCAATCAGTTTTTTGAGCTTTTTTTGTTGGGTTTTGTCAAATACAAGCTCAATATCTCGTAAGGTATCCTCAAATAGCTCACGGTCGCGTCGGATTTTGACCTTACTATAGCTACCCATCGTCAGCAGGAGAAGCACAAAAAGCAGAAGTGTTGCTCCACCCTCTATAAGCATCCTCTTTTGTAGTTGCTGTATATGTACGATACTAGAGCGTTTCATCCCCTCTTGAAGGAGTGATTCAACTTGATTGAAATATGCCATCTTCTTTTCAACTTTACCTAACCACTCAAAGATACTTACCTGATACTGCCCCGAAGAGGCACCCTGAAGTATTGCGTGACGCTCCTTAGCTAAGATCGCCTGATACGCCTCACTAGAGAGCCGTGTCATGATATCAACGACCATCTCCTCATCTCTGAGTAGCCCATAATCAGGTAATCTATCACGCACCATCATCTGCTCTAGTAAAACGCGTTCGGATTTGCTGAGCGGTTTTTTGGCAAGCAGTATCCCATAGACGGTACTATTTTCTAAGACACTATTCTCTCGTACCTTGAGAAAGTCATGGTAGAGTGCCAAGTAGTGGTGGAGGAGTCGAGAGTCTTGGTCAATAGAGAGCGACTGTAGCATCGACTCCACTATCCCAAAAAGTCCACTATAGTAACCATAGTAGAAGACCTCCATCCTCTCACCCTTTAACCCCTCTACAAGCGTGCGAATACGCAACAACTCTTTGGAGATAGCGTGCAGTGATGGGGTATAGCCTCTAAAGCGATCACTCTGATAGATAAAGAGATCGAGTGCCTCAATTGCTTGGTTGACTTTGGCTCGTGCCTCTTGGAGGTTTTGAAACTTCTCTGAAGTCTGAAACTCTTGATACCCTACACTGCGTATCTGCTCCACCTCTAGTGCGTGCATGACCGCACCAATCTTCTCTATAAAAGGCTCTACCTTCACTGCTTTTTGTGTGATAGTGTAGGTGTAGTAAGCATTGAGTGTCCCATAGCCCATCAGCCCCACTCCACCCATCAAAAGTATAATCAATAATCCCAAAACAAATCGATTTTTAATCCAATACATCCCAACCCCTTTCTTGAACGAAATATACCCTATTATATCAAACTTCCGTAAGCTCAGGATAGCGTAGAGAAAAAAGGTGAGCTAAGAGGAGAGAAGAGAGGATTAAAAAGAGGGTACCCCACCAGAGGGATACCCTTAGCTCAAGGGTTAGCCTACAGCTTTACCCAAATCCCACATTGGCATAAAGATACCTAGTGCCATCAAAAGAACAAGCCCTGCAACAAAGACCCCCATAATCGGCTCAATCATCGCAGAGATACCATCAATAAAGGCTTGAAAACGCATATCATAATACTCTGTTACCTTATCAAGCATCGCATCTAACTGTCCACCTGCCTCCCCAGCCCGTATCATCTGAAGTAGCATATTTTCGTAAAGCTTGGTCTCATCGAGTGCTTCACCCAGACTCATACCACGAGAGATATTGGCATTGACTCCCAAAAGCTTCTCTTTGATCGCCATATTGGTAACCATCCCAACTGCGGTATCGAGTGCTTCTGCTACAGGGATACCAGACTTAACCAGCTCCCCAAAGACCAGATTGTATTTGTGCATGGTAGAGAGAAAAATTGCTTGATTAATCATAAAGAATTTGGGGTGGATCATTAACTTATCCATCTGAAACTTGAAGTCATCATTGTTTTTGTAAGAGAATTTTACAAAGGAGATCAACCCAGCAAATGCTATTATAATGTAAATACCAAAGTTACTAAATGCCCACTCAAGATTAAGTAGGATCTGGGTAGGTATAGGAAGTTCTGTCTTAAAGCGAGAAAAGATATCCTTAAACTTAGGGACAACCACCATAATCAAGACCGTAAAGGCACCTGCCATCGCAGTCAAAGTAATCATAGGAGAGCGAATCGCTTTCTTAAACTTTTTGTTGTTATCTCGAATCGTCTCAAGGATATCAGCTAGCTTATGGTACGCCTCAGAGACATTACCTGTACGCTCCCCTAGATCAGTCATTGCTAAGGCAATATGTCCAAACTCATCGGTGTAGGGACGCATCGCATCCACCATTGTATTTCCTGCGTTAATATCACTATTCATCTTACTATAGATCTCTTTAAGTCCAGGGTTGGTGGTGTTCTCTCCAACATCTTTGAGTGTATCAGTGATCGAGATACCTGCATCGGTCATAACCGCAATCTGACGAATACTTGAGACTTTGTCATTGATAGGGATTTTGGCTTTGAAGTGCTTCTTAAACCCCTTAATCAAATCTGCAAAACTATCCTCTAGTGGTGCGGCTGTCTCTACGGCTTTTGTCACTAAGGCGTTGGGAAACTTGGACTTAATAATCTTAACCGCATCCATCCGACTCTCTGCCTGAGTAAGCTCCAAACGCTTCTTACCCTTCTCCATTACGGTTACATTAAAATACTTCATTATAGCCTCGCTACCCTATAGATCTCTTCGATCGTTGATTTACCATCCATCGCTTTGGCGACACCATCTTCAAACATATTGACAAACCCTTCAGCAACTGCCTGCTGTGTCAGCTCCTCTTTGGAGGCGTTGCGTGCAATCATTCGTGCCAACTCTTCACTAATAGTCAAGACCTCAGAGATCATCTCTCTTCCTGAGTAGCCACTATGTCCACACTCTTTACACCCCTCTCCGATATAGAAGGTAGGGTTCTCAGGAAGATACTTTTTGACATCTTTGAGAAGCTTCTCTTGGAGTATCGTCTCTTTCTTACAGTGGGTACAGATCTTTCGTACCAGTCGCTGTGCTTGTATCGCAACCAACGCCCCACTCACTAGATACTCCTCTATCCCCATATCCAAGATCCGTGTCACCGCAGAGATCGCATCATTGGTGTGCAGGGTTGAGAGTACCAAGTGACCTGTAAGGGCTGCTTGAATGGCGATACGCAAGGTCTCTTGATCCCGAATCTCCCCAATCATAATCTTATCGGGATCTTGTCTCAAGATCGATTTAAGTGCCGCAGCAAAGCTCAATCCAACATTGGCACGCACCTGCACCTGCTGAAGCCCCCCCATCTGGTACTCTACAGGATCCTCTACGGTGATAATCTTATCTTTGATATCCTTAATCGCATTAAGCGCACCATAGAGGGTTGTGGTCTTACCAGACCCCGTAGGTCCAGTAACAAGGACAATCCCATAGGGTGCTTTAATCGCCTCGGAAAATCGATCATAACAGAATTTACTCATCCCCGCATCTTCAAGTTTAATCATCGCTTTAGAGGTATCAAGAATCCTCAAAACAATCGACTCACCATAGATGGTCGGGAGGGTTGAGACCCTAAAGTCAAAGGGTTTCTTACCCACTGTCGTAGAGAACCTCCCATCTTGGGGTTTTCGCTTCTCTGCAATATCAAGATTAGAGAGGAGCTTCATTCGTGAGGCAAGAGGATTAAAAATATCTTTATCAAAGACAAAACTCTGACGCAACATCCCATCAACCCGCTCCCGAACAATAGCATTCTTCTCTGTCGCTTCGATATGGATATCACTCGCCCCTGCATAGATAGCTGACTTCAAGATAATATCAATCAGCTTGAGTACCGCAGGAGACTCATCATCTTTCTCTTTACCCGATTTTTTGGTAAGGTCATCACGGATAGCAGAGACGAGTCCCTTAACACTCTCATTGATCTCTAGGCGTTGGAGATGCTGACTAATCTGCATCGGTTTAGCAATAGCGATCTTAATAGGCTTTTTAGGGAAGAGTCGCTGAATGGCATCTTGTGCCTCCATATCCAACGGATCATCAAAGACGATGAGAATATGAAGCTCCCCCTCTTCGATTGGGATGATATTGTATTTGATGAGCTGTTTGTAGGGGAGTTTAGAGAAGAGTTTCATATCAATCTCAACATCATCAAGATCAATATACTCAATACGAAGCTCTTTGGCAACCTCTTCAAGAATCGGGGTGATATCAATCCCCTCTATCTTCTCAAGGTGTCGTAGGGTAATCACCCCTTGGCGTATCTTCTTGGCAAGAAAGAGTTCAACTGTATGCAGATCAGTCATATTCTCAGCCAAAAGGTTCGCAAAGGATATCTTTTTAGGTGGTCTGCTTCTTACTAATGTTGAGATTGCCTCTTTGGTAATTAGCTTCTCTTTTAACATTATCTCAATAAGTTTTACCATTTCAACAGCCTTCTTATCTTTTTTGTAGAGATATTATACTTAATCTTTTTTTATTCTATCGAGTAATTCTTTCGCTTTTGAAGATTTTGAGCTCTTTATATAGCTACTTAGGATAGCAACAGCATCCTCTCTACGCCCCAATTTGAGTTTGGCTTTAGCGAAGAGCAACCAACTCTCCTCTATATTATCATCAATCTTATTGGTCTCTAATGCCCAATACTCTGCTTTTCGATACTTCCCTAGGCGGTAGTAGTTGCGTGCAAGGAAGAGTGAATTATCTGGATCAGGTGCGGTTAAAAACTGCTTCTCTACATCTTTGTAAGCACTCAAACTCTCCGTTTTGGTAATATTGAGATCTATCTTAACTCTAGGCTTTGAGGGGACTTCTGGTGGAGCTATCAGCTCTATATCCTCTTCACTACTTGGAGCTTCACTAATCTCTATGAGATTATGCCCTTGCGTTGTAATCAATGCTACTTTAGCTCTTTTGGTTGGTTCATTCAGTAGCAAGCTATCAAAGGCAGGAGTAATAAGGAGTTTATCTGCCTGAACAACTGGTTTAGGTTGGCTAGTAAACTCTGAGAGTAGGTTCCTATTAAGCTCTTTGAAATCAACTAAAAAGAGTGATGCTCCCATCACTACTACCAGTGCAAACCCTCCTAGTACAAAAGGTCGTCTCTGCTTTCTCTTATAAGCTACCCACTGCTCCTCTAAGGGCTTGATATCATACATGAATATACCCCAACTTCAAACCAGCCATCTCAATGAGTCGTTGTGGGATATGGCTCTCATTGAGCTTTGAACTATCATTCTCATCATAATACTCACAAATCTCAAAGAGTGTAAAGAGGAGTTTATTACACTCTCTATAGTTTCCTTTGGTAAAGGTATGAATAAGCTTCATATTATTCTCCTTGATACTATCTGCAATGTCAAAAAGGTTTCTTTTGAGAAGCTTTTTATGTACATAGACCGTAAGCTCTTCTCGTGAAGCATTCTTGAGTTCAATCGTCTCCCAAATGCGTGTCTGAAAATGCTCTTTGGCAATTAACTCCTCATCATCAGTTTGGTGAAGTGCTACCACAAACTTCACTGCACGACTATCGGAGAGAAGGCGTATCTTCTCCATAATCTCACCACTATACATCTGTGCCTCATCTAAGAGGATGATAATCTCCCGCTCTCCCCGAAGCTCTTTACAGAAATCAACCAATGCAGAGAAGTTCACTTCTGTACTATGGGGAAGGTCTTTTTTCGTCAAGACCTTAAAGAGTTTGCGAAAAAACTCTTTCTCTGTAATTGCGGGGGTCGCAAAGTAGTGAATCTCTTTTTGGTACTTAAGCTTATCTTGTAGACGGTTGAGGAGGATACTCTTTCCTGTCCCTGGTCTACCAAAGAGTAAAATCATCTTCAGTGGCTTCTCAATACTATGCTTGAGCTGTGTATAGGCTTTGGTAGAGGAGTCTAACTCAATATAGTCACTAATATCAATCGAGTCCAAAAAGACATTTTTAGCTACTTGGTATTTACTTTTCATTGAGCTTGGTATACCCTAAATCTTTCAATGAGATTGATTTATTATTTTTGACAATATGTGGTGTCACAATCAACACCAACTCCTCAACCGTATCAATCTTCTCCTCATGCTTAAAGACATTACCCAAGAGAGGCAGATCCCCTAAAAGTGGGATTTTATTCTCTTTGATACCACTACGAGAGAAGATGAGTCCACCTAAAATCGCATGATCGCCATCTCTCACCTTGATCACCGATGCAATCTGTCTACGGATAAGATCTGGTGGTATAGAACGCACACCTGCATCACTGGTAACGGTGTTGACAGTATCAGAGATTGAGGGGTTGACCTTCAGTGTAATCATCCCGTTAGGGTTGATCTCTGGTGTGATATCAAGCAAGATACCCGCAAAGACAGAGTCGACTGTTTCACCTTCCGCAGCAACCGATCCCCCACCACTACTAGCCGTACTACTTGACTTGATCTTATAGAAGAGTTCTTTACCAACAGAGATGAGTGCAGGCTGGTTATTGAGTGTCATCACCCGTGGGCTAGAGATCGACTTTACATCCCCTTGGGTATGTAAGAACTTCACCACCTCTGAAACCTCTGTACTACCACTAAACTGTATCACTTTAGCATTACTTGGGGCATCACCACCTGTTGTCATACTGCTCTCACCCTCACCAAAGCTATAAGATGCGACATCCTCTTGAGCCATTGCAAGTGTATTGATGGTGAGGTTTTGTAATCCATAGAGCTGAGACCAGTCAACCCCTGAAGTCTTTGAGTTATCAAAAGTGACTGTTAAGATACGCACATCGATCAATACCTGTGACTTCATCTGAGCTGTCAAGGCACGAATATAACGCGTAACCCGATTGATCTGTCTATCCGTACCTGTGACCGTGACCATTCCCGCATCAGGATTGACAATCGGTGCGAGTGGATTATACTCCCACACTTTACCATCAGGTCCTGTCCAAGTCTCTCCCGACTTCACATAGTGTGTACTGCCATCACCCGCACCAATCAAAATACGCTGAATCTCCTGCTCCACAGTCTCCCAAAACTTAAACTCATCACTACTCTCAATAGAGATACCTGTCTTAGAGCTACTCGCAGCATCGCTAGAGGCCCCATTACTAGAGTTAGCGATAGTGACATTGGCCAAACTCTTACCGATCCGACTCCCTGAGATATAGTGAATACGGAAAGTGCGTGTAATAAGATAAGAGATGGTCAATTTATTACCACGAAGGGTATAGTAGAGATCATTATCTTTCAAAATCGTATTTAAAAAACCATTGAGTGTACTATTTTTGAGCTTCACATAGTAGAGATTTTTATTCATACGCTTCTTGGCTGCGTCATCTCGTACGACCACAGTGAGTTCACAGGTATCTGCAAGATTATCAATCACATCACTAATTGTAAGTTTACTATCTATTGTTACCGAAAAGAGCTTTGATGAACAACTTGTAGCCGATAGACTACTCATCGCTCCTATTAGCATACCCAATACTACCATAAGCTTTATGCCTACTTTTCCTCTTTTTATCATCTCTACTATTTCCTCTCTTCTAACTTAATAAAACTCTCTCCCTCTTTATGAAGGAGCAATTTTTTTACATGATTTCCATTACGAAGAACCACGCCTCTTTTTCCAATAAACTTTACCGTATAGCCCATAACCACCTCATCTAGACTCTTCCAGCCATCATTGATATAGGCTCTACCATTTAATAACGCATGGAGTACCAACTTTACCGCTTCTTTTTGCTTAATCACAGGTACCTTATAGACTGTGACATTACTGGTGCGTTCTGCTACCACAAAAGGCTCCTTGGTTGTCTCAAGTGTAGAGAGTTTAATCCCCTCTCGTTTAAGGTGTATTTTTGTTGTCATCTCCTCAATCTGCTCGACACTCAAATCGGCTAGAACCAACCCACTAAAGCAGATAAAAATCATAAAAAATAGTTTTTGCATTATCTATTTACCCCCCAGACTGAGATATTGATATCGGCTAAAATTTTAGAGGTATTCTCATCAAGGGAGAACTTTGCTCCATAGATATCTGTAACCAAAACATTTTGCTCTAGTTCATTGATAAACTTTACAATCCCTTTATACTCACCAATACATCCAACCCCAATCTCTAGTACATACCCAAAGCTACCATTGTTATCCACAAATCTATTTTTGATATACTGGATATCAACATTTTGTACCTCAGCCTTCTCCGTAATAGAGTTCAAAAAGATTGACCAACTCTTCTCATTAAAAAGCATATCAGAGAGTTTCTGTAGGTTTTTATCGATAAATAAAATCCGTTCTTGAAGACTCTTCTTCTCCCTTTCTTTGTTGATGATATCCTGACTATACTTCTTCACATAGTAGTTACGATCACCCCCTACAGTAATAGAGTTAAGATAGATATTGTTATCTGCTATCAGTTTTTGGATACTCTTTTTATCTGTCTCACTCTTTTTAAAAATCTGCTCAGAGTAGGGAAGTAGAAAGGCATACGCGAGGTAGGCAATTGCCCCTGCAATACCCAAAATAAACATCCACTTTTCACTCTCTTGCCGTGGTTCAAAATAGGCATCGAGCTCTTCAAGTTTATCTTCTATGAATTTCATTTTAAATCAACCTTTAATAGACCTTTGTAGTAACTACTCTTTGGATCTTTCTCTATCATCTCGATATCAATCTGCTTAATCTCCTCAAAACGGCTATCTGAGATGTACTGAATCAACTGTGTAAATTTTCTATCATTAGAGCTTACCAGTGACATCCATACGGTATCATTTTCACTATAGAGCATATCGATATGGACATCAAACTTATCCAACTCCTCTGCGATGGTATGAAACATACCCGATTTCAAACGGTAATTGACCTTTTTATCATAGATCGCGGTGAGTGTTTCAGTCTTTCCCTTATAGGTCTTCGCTAGTTTATCAATGGCTTTATCGAGTACAGAGATCTTCTTTTTCTTCTCACTTAAGATCTTTTTAAACTTTTTAGTCTCTGCACTGAGTTCTCTATTCTCCCCTTGAAGTGCATAGATCTGTGCATCATTGACATACGAACCCGCAAAAAAGTAGAGTGGATAGGCAAGCCCTGCCACAATCGCCATTAGTGTTGACATAATAAACTGCCCACTGGTACGATTCATAAAGGCTGGTGGACGCGGATAGAGTGTGAGGTTTACGGTACTACTCTCATCCTCCATAAAGTCCCATGAGGTCAGTAGCATAAGTGAGTGGAGTTGATCGATATACCAACTATCACTCTCTACACCATACTCAAAGTTCATATCTTCAGAGTTGAGTCCCAAGTAGTTCTCACTATACTCATTGAGTCCCGAGATAGGCCCCAAGACCGAACCGATAAACATATGCTCAATTGACTCTAGCTCAAAAGCTCTTTTGGTATAGATCACAATATCGTTGATACTGTTAAAGACCTCCAAGAAGATCTTGGTTAGATTCTGCTGATAGTCACCATCGGTTACCTTGAGCCCCTCTTTCTCTATGACGGTATAGAACGCCTTCTCATCGACCGTCTCCCCTGTAATCTCACAATACTTCTCATACATCTGCTCGAGAGAGTAGCCAATACTTTTAGAGTAGAGATACTGCCCATCACGATAGAAGGTGACAAAGGCATCTTGCTTGGTGAAGTAGACAAAACAGTGGGTTCCCTCATTACGAAGGATCTCTCGTTTGTAGAGTGTTTTGTAGAGTAGGGGTGCGGGGACAATGAGGTCAAGATACTTGATCTCCTCTTTGATCGGTAAGAAGAGTTCATCAAGTATCTCTAGCTCAATAACAAAGAGGAAAAACTCTCGCTCATCTCGGTCATTTTCAAGCTCTATCCAAGAGATATTGTAACTGCTTGCTTGATCAAGGCTGAGATCTTCATAGGCTTTAATCTCAAGGATATCGGGGATATCCTCTTCTGTCACTGAGGAGCTGAGCGCAACAGTGGTACTAATCATATCCCTATTGCGTACATAGGATGTGACAAAATTTGAAGTATTATATTTCGCTTTGGGCAACGCTTGAAATGCCTCTCCTTTAAAGAGGTAGCTTTTACCTGTATATGCGTTGAGCGTAACAACATTTTGTATGTTAGATTTTGATTCTTTTGGAGAACTTTTTTTCAAAAACATTCATCACTTCCTTCGTTTGTTAACCGATTATATATGTTATAATATTAAAACCATCTTAGCACCCGTAAGCATTGATCTAAACTATATAACCAAACTCTTCCAAACTCTCTCTATTTTTACTCCACCCCTTCTTGACCGAGACATGTAGGTCTAAAAAGATCTTTTTACCAGAGAAGTGTACCATCTGCTCACGAGCAAACTTTCCTACACGCTTAATCCCACTCCCTTGCTGTCCAACAATCATCCCCTTTTGGGTCTCTTTCTCTACCACAATCGTTGCATAGACACGATCAAGAGCATCACTCTCTTCAATCCTCTCAATCGTCACATCACTCTCATAGGGAATCTCATCACTAAGATTCTCAAAGATAGATTCACGAATCAACTCTTTGTAGATATCACGGATATTCTCCGTAGTAAGTATCTCTGTATCGTAGAGGAAAGGAGAGTGGGGAAGCTCTTTGGCAATTGCATTGAGCAGTTGCGCTTTACCCACTCGCTTATTGACACTAAAAGGGATCAATGCCTCAAAACGATCTTGATACTTCTGATACTCACCTAGTTTTGCGAGGATATCCCCCTGCTTGACATGGTCTATCTTGGTCAAGACAATAATATGCTTGACCCCTTTGGCTTGGGGAGTCTCTAAAAACTTCTCATACTCTGCCAGTTTGTCTGTAATGGGTGCAAGAAAAATAATCAGATCACTATCTCCCATCGCCTTGAGTGCCTCATCGAGCATAAACTTATTGAGCAGACGCTCCCGTTCATGGATCCCTGGCGTATCGACAAAAATAATCTGTGCCTCTTCATGCATTACGATAATATTCATACGCTTGCGTGTCGCTTGTGCCTTCTTAGAGACCATCGCAAGTTTCTCTCCTACAAGGTGGTTGAGTAGGGTACTCTTCCCCGCATTGGGTCGCCCCACAACTGCTACAAATCCTGCTCTACTCGCTACTCTCTTCTCTGCCATTTTAGCTCCCACTTTGCATTATAAAATATACCGTGTAGCATCTTCATCTTCTACTACTTTACCAATCTTCTCTTGGACTTTTGCCTTATCGATCGTCACCGACTCACCCGAATGCTCATCGGCACTAAAGCTAATCTCCTCCAAAATATTCTCCATCACGGTATGCAAGCGTCTTGCCCCAATATCTTCAGTCTTCTCATTGGCAAGGAGTGAGTAGTGTGCAATCGCACGCAACGCCTCTTCCTCAAAACAGAGGGTTACCCCTTCGACTTCAAGCAGGGCTTGATACTGCTTAATCAATGAGTTGTTTGGCTCTGTCAAGATACGATAGAGCGTCTCCTCATCAAGACTATCAAGCTCCACACGCAAAGGAAAACGCCCCTGCAACTCAGGGATCAGATCACTAGGTTTACTCAGATGAAATGCCCCCGCAGCGATAAAGAGGATATGATCGGTCTTGACCATACCAAGCTTAGTATGGACAGTTGACCCCTCTACGATAGGGAGAAGATCTCTCTGTACCCCCTCTTTACTTGGGTCTTGTCTACTTTGAGAGTTGGAGGCAACAGCGATCTTATCAACCTCATCTAAAAAAACAATCCCCCCCTTCTCAACCTTCTGAAGGGCAAGCTCTTTGAGTTGCTCCTCATCAAGCAGTTCACTACTCGCCTCTTGAGAGAGAATCTTCTTGGCATCTTTGACAAAGACCTCTTTCTCTGCCCCTTTCTTACCCATACCACCCAAGACTTTAACAATCGATTCTTGTACCTGTATCATCTGAGGGGGGAGTCCCTCATCAGGCATACTAGGGGTGTTGGGGATGGTCACTTTAATCTTGAGATGATCTAGCTCCCCTGTATGAAACTTCGCTTGCATACGAGCAAACGACGCCTCATACTCACGCTTTTTCTGCTCACTTGCCCCTGCAGGAAGGGGAGGAAGAAGTTTCTCAATAATCTTATTTTCGATATAGTTCTCTATCTTCTCTTGGTTCTTCTCATTCTCCTCTTCTCGCACAATCCCCAAAGAGACGGTAGCAAGATCACGGATCATCGACTCCACATCACGCCCAACAAACCCCACTTCGGTATATTTACTTGCCTCTACCTTGATAAAGGGGAGGTTCATCATCTTCGCAAGTCGTCGAGCGATCTCAGTCTTTCCGACCCCTGTACTTCCGATCATCAAAATATTTTTAGGTACAACATCATTTTGCATCTCTTCACTCAGTTGCATTCGACGGTAGCGGTTTCGTAGTGCTACGGCTATAGTCTTTTTGGCATCCCTCTGCCCTATTACATAACTATCGAGATGACTAACGATCTCTTTGGGTGTTAAATTATCCAATGACACTTCCTTATAACTCTAATATTTTTATATTTTTATTGGTGTAGATACAGAGATCTCCTGCCACAGCAAGCGACTCCTCTACCAAGGCTCTAGGCTCTAGGTTGGCATGCTTATCCAAGGCTCTGGCTGCTGAGATAGCGTAGTTGCCCCCTGAGCCTATCGCTGCGATTTTACCATCTTGGGGTTCGACCACATCTCCTGTCCCTGAGAGGATAAAGATATGCTCTGTATTGAGGACTATCATCATCGCTTCAAGCTGACGCAAGTGCTTATCTTTTCTCCACATCTTAGAAAACCCAATCACTGATTTAAAGAGATCTCCACGCTTCTCAGCAAGTATCCCCTCAAACATATCAAAAAGATTAAACGCATCGGCGGTACTTCCCGCAAACCCTGCGAGTATCTTTCCCTCATACAGCGTACGGATCTTGGTGGCATTGCCTTTGAGGACAGTATCCCCAAAAGTCACCTGTCCATCCCCTCCAATGACCGCTCTACCCTCGCCTTTATAGCCTAGTATCGTTGTAGCATCAAACACGCTTAGACACCCACTACTTCGACTTTCAATGTCGCATGAATCCCATGCCCCAATTTTGTATCAATCTCATGAATACCCGTTGATTTGAGTGCTTTTTTAAGGACAATATGTTTTTTATCCAATGTGATGTTAAGCTGAGATAAAATCGCTTTGGCGATATCGCCATTACCCACAGAGCCTTTGATCCCCACAGGGGCAGTAGGCTTCTCGATCTTGATCGTATGCTCCTCCAAAATCACCTTCTCTTTGGTCAAGCGTGCCAGCTCCTCTTTCAGCTCTTGTGCCATACGCTCCTGCTCTGCTGTCCACTGCTCTACCACCTCAGGTGTTGCCAACTTTGCTAACCCTTTACCAATCAAAAAATTTTGACCATATCCATCTTTGACCTCTTTGATCTCACCCGCTTTACCTAAGGCTTTGACATCTTTAATTAATAATACTTTCATAGTTTTATCCTTATTGATACTAAAATTTGAGTTATTTTATCGAAAAATTGCTAATATTAGTACTGCTATGCTAAAATCCCATAAACCAATAGAGGGATTCCTACGCATGTTTCAAGAATTTACAATAGACCAACTCGATACCTTTCCCAAAAGACTCGAAGCACTACTCGACCAACAACGCGAACAAATTAAACAACTTACCGACACTGCTCCCTGTCGCTATGAGACGATACTTAAACCTCTTCAAGACCTTGATGAGTCCCTAAGCAACTTCTTCACCCCACTCTCCTGCCTAAACTCTGTGATGAACTCAGAAGAGACACAAAAAGCCTATGAGGACTCCCTCCCCCTCCTCTCCAAGTTCTCCTCCCAGATGGCACAAAATGAGAAGCTTTTTAAGAAGATAGAGCAGATAGAGGGGAGTGATCTGGAGTCTAAACGCGTGATTGCCAATGATATTCGAGACTTTGTCCTCTCGGGTGTCACCCTCCCTACCGAGCAGAAAAAAGCACTAGAGCAGATCGCACTAGAGCTAAGTGACCTCTCCAATCAATTCTCCCAAAACCTCCTCAATGCAACCAATGCCTATGAGCTAATTATGGAAGATCCTGCCGATGTTGCGGGGATGCCTCCCTCTGATATCGAGTCTGCTCTGGAGGAGCAAGAGGGGAAAACCACCTATAAGTTTACTCTCCAAACCCCATCCTATCTCGCCTATATGACCTATGGACCCAATAGAGCCCACCGTCAAGCTCTCTCCAAAGCCTATGTGACCCGTGCCCCTCAAAATGCTGAAGTGATCGATAGTATCCTCTCTCTCAAACAAGAGAAAGCGACCATTTTGGGATTTGAGAACTATGCACACTATGCCTTAGAGAAGCGAGATGCCTCCACTCAGGAGGAGGTACTCGCGTTTCTACACGCCTTAGCCAATGCGGCACTCCCCCAAGCCAAACTCGAACTCCAAGAGCTTCAAGCCTACGCACAAACCTCTGATGGTATTGAAGATCTTGCCAGTTATGATGTCGCCTACTATAGTGAAAAGCTCAAAAAAGAGAAGTTTGCCTTTGATGATACGATGACCAAACCCTACTTTGAACAGAGTCGTGTGCTAGAGGGGCTGTTAGCGATCATCTCCGAACTCTTTGATGTCACCTTCAAATCCATCACTATAAGTGTGTGGCACCCCTGTGTCAAGGTATTTGATATCTTTGAGGAGGGGGAACTCTCAGGACGCATCTACTTCGACCTTGAGGCACGCACAGAGAAACGCGGTGGGGCATGGATGCAAGATTGGGAGACACACTATCGTGATACACAAGGAGAGAGACACCTCCCCTCTGCATTTGTAGTCTGCAACTTTGCACCCGCTACGGCTAAGACCCCATCCCTCCTGCGTCATGATGATGTGGTAACACTCTTCCATGAAATGGGACATGCGATACACCACCTCTTTAGTCAGTGTCATGAGCGTTCAGTCTCGGGGATCAATGGTGTCGCGTGGGATGTAGTAGAGTTCCCCTCACAGTTTTTGGAAAACTTCGCCTATGAAGCCTCTATACTCAAACGGTTTGGATTTCACTATGAGACCCAAGAGCCTATCCCTACCGCACTGATTGCCAAGATTAAAGAGACCAAAAACTTCCAAGCCGCACTCGGTATCTTACGCCAAGTGGAGTTCTCCCTCTTTGACTTTATGCTTCACCAGAAGTGCTATCAAGGGGAAGCTGTACAGCATCTCCTTGATAGCATACGAGAGAAGACCGCCCTACTCACCCCTCCTAAATACAACAAATTCCAACACAGCTTTGCCCATATCTTCGCAGGGGGCTATGCTGCGGGATACTACTCCTACAAGTGGGCAGAGGTACTCAGTGCGGATGCGTTCTTCTCCTGCTTGGATAGTGATGGAGCCTTTGATACCCTCCGTGCCAAAGGCTACAAAGCACATATCCTCGCCAAAGGGGGGAGCCAAGAGATGAGTCAACTCTACCACGCATGGCTCAACAGAGAGGCACGCGTCGAGAGCTTGATGAAGCTCTATGAGATTGCCCCACAGTAATGAGGTGGATAATGCGTCTACTCTTAGAGTATCGGGATCTACTCCTCATTATCATCACTATCTTTTTGCTGACACTTCTAGGGGCCTACTTTAGTACCTCCTTTGAGGAGCGACACAGCTACCTAGAGCTCTTTTTTCTTTTGGGGAGTCTGCTCTTTATCTTCTCTGCCTTGGTGGTTGCCGTTACACTTGGGTCTGCTTCATTTGGACTCTATGGAGCGATCTTCCTAGCAGGAGTGATGGGGATCTATGGGATAGAGGGTGCAGCATTGGTTGTACTGTTGACCTATCTGGTCTGGGGGTTTACCTTTACGATGGAGCTTCTACTTCTCTACCAAGGGGTCAAGAGTGCCAAAGAGTGGTTTCAGATACGCTATACCCTTGAGAGTTTTAGCCTTGAGTATAGACTCTTTTACCCACTTATCCCCATCGCTCTGCTCTTTTTGGAGTGGATCCCAAGCCTACTCTATAGAGAACCATTCTTGCGTATAGAGACTGCTCACATCCTACCCTTAGCCAAGCGACTACTCAAAGAGAGCTAACGCTTTTATACCCCAAAAAGCAACCTCTCAGAGATTTTTAAATAAAATAATAAATCAATTCTATACCCACCTATTTATGAAAGAGTGCTATGATTAAAAAAAGTAAAAAGATTATTGCTACAGGACTACTTGCTACACTCACTGCGTCCTATCTCTTTGGCTCTTTTGCACAAGCCAAAGCAACCCCTAATGAATCTAGTGCCAAAGAGAAGCTTGAGGCGTATCTCAAGTTTACACAGATACTCTCTGTCATCGAAAAGGAGTATGTAGACGAGGTCAACACCACTGTACTCATGGACAAAGCACTCAAAGGACTCCTTGCCAATCTCGATGCACACTCTAGTTTTATGGATACCAAATCCTACAATAGTCTCAGTGTCCAGACCAAAGGGGAGTTTGGAGGGCTAGGGATCTCGATAGGGATGAAGCATGGTGCGTTGACAGTCATCACCCCTCTCTATGATACCCCTGCCTTTCATGCAGGAGTCAAGTCTGAGGATATTATCCTCAAGATCGATGAACAGGCAACCATTGGGATGACGATTGATGAGTCGGTGAAGCTTATGAGAGGGAAGCCCAAGACCGATATCACTCTCACCATCATTCGCAAAAAAGAGCCTAAACCCCTCAAGATTAAAATCACCCGAGATATTATCAAGATCCAATCGGTCTATACCAAGACGATCTATGAGAAACTGCTCTACCTCCATGTTACCTCATTTGATCAAAAGGTTGTCGATGGGGTAAAAGAGGCACTCAAAGAGCATAACCAAACCGAGGGGATTATCCTCGACTTGCGTAACAACCCTGGAGGACTCCTTGACCAAGCAGTGGGTTTGGTGGATCTCTTTGTCACGGAGGGCGATATCGTCACACAAAAAGGGCGAGCCAAGACAGAAAACATCGTCTACTCTGCCCATACGCAAGAGAGTGATACCCAAACCCCTATCGTGGTCTTAGTCAATGGAGGCTCTGCGAGTGCCAGTGAGATTGTCAGTGGGGCACTTCAAGACTTCAACCGCTCTATCATCATCGGAGAGAAGACCTTCGGTAAGGGATCGGTACAAGTGGTAATGCCTGTAGGGAAGAGTGAAGCACTCAAACTCACTGTCGCACGCTACTACCTCCCTAGTGGTCGGACGATTCAAGCAGTAGGTGTCACCCCTGATATCATCGTACACGCAGGTGAAGTACCCCAACAGAAAGACCCCGACTTCCTCAAAGAGCGTGACCTCAAAAAACACCTAGAGGGGGAGCTTGCCAAGATTGATGGCAACACCACAACCACACCGTCCGAGGAGTCCAATACCACCGTGGAGGAGTCTATCATCACCGAGGAGCAACTCTATAAAGATGCACAGCTCAAGAGTGCTGTCAATATCCTCAAAGCACTTATTATTACAAACAAAGGAAAAAGATAATGGAAAAAACCACGCTTCTTTATGAGGGAAAAGCAAAAAAGATCTGGGAGACAGCCGATAAGAATCTCCTGATCTCAGAGTTCAAGGACTCCTTGACTGCGTTTAATGGCGAAAAAAAGTCTAGCGAAGCGGGCAAAGGAGCCCTCAACAACCAGATCTCTACAGAGCTCTTCAAGTATCTAGCCGAAAAAGGGATCCCCTCTCACTATGTCGATACCATCGATGCAAACAATATGCTCCACAAGAGAGCAGAGGTGATCTCTATCGAAGTGATCGTGCGTAATATCGCAACAGGCTCATTGAGTAAAAACCTTGGTATCGCAGATAAGACGATTCTCCCCTTTACCCTTGTGGAGTTTGACTACAAAAATGATGCACTCGGTGACCCAAAGCTCAATGACCAACACTGCCTCATCCTCAATCTTGTCAAGAGTACCGATGAGCTAGACTATATCCGCTTTATGGCACGACGCATCAACACCCTACTCTCAGAGTTTTATGCAGAGTTGGATATCAAAGTGGTTGACTTCAAGCTTGAGTTTGGACGCGACAAAGATGGTAATATCATTCTCATTGATGAACTCAGCCCTGACAACTTTAGACTCTGGGATGCCAAAACTGATGAGAAGCTAGACAAAGATAGATTTAGACAAGGTTTAGGTGGATTGACAGAAGCCTATAGACAAGTACTTCAACGAATTCAAAACAGATAAGGATAAGCCATGACAGCAGTAGTAAATGTATTTTTAAAAGAGGGTGTACTCGACCCACAAGGAAAAGCCGCACACCACGCACTCGATGCACTCGGATTTGATGGCGTAGTAGATGTACGCATCGGTAAGCAGATCATTATCCAACTCGATACAGACAATAGAGCTATCGCAGAAGAAAAAGTTAAAGAGATGAGTGAAACCCTCCTTGCCAATACTGTCATAGAAGACTACACTATAGAGATCAACTAAGATGAGAGTAGCCATATTACAATTCCCTGGAACCAACTGCGAGTTTGATACCCAGTACGCTTTTGAGAAGCTCGGTCATACTACAGAGCTTGTATGGCATGAGGAGTCGTCACTCCCTACAGAGATTGACCTTGTGGTTGTCCCTGGTGGATTCTCCTATGGGGACTACCTCCGCTCAGGCTCTATCGCACGCTTCTCCAAAGTGATGAAGGCGGTACAAGCCTTTGCTGATACAGGAGGCAAAGTACTCGGTATCTGTAATGGATTTCAGATCCTTACAGAGGCAGGATTACTCCCTGGAGCCTTGAAGCGAAATAATAACCTTCACTTCATCTCCAAACAGCAACACCTCCGTGTCGTCAACAGTGACAATGCCTTCCTCAATCAGTGTAGTAGAGGTGAAGTACTCACCATCCCTATCGCACACGCAGATGGCAACTACTATATCGATGAGGCAGGATTTGAGGCACTTGAAGCCAATGGGCAGATCCTCCTTCGCTACTGTGACACAGAGGGTAACCCTGTCGTAGTCAATGGCTCCGTCACCTCCATTGCAGGAGTCTGCAACCAAGCCAAAAATGTCTTTGGTCTAATGCCTCACCCTGAGCGTGCCTTGGAGTCTATCCTTGGTTCAGAAGATGGGATCAAGATGCTTAAAGGGTTTGAATCCTAATGTCACGCTTTCGTGCTTTGTGGCTCTGGTTGGGGATACTTTTGGTCTCCACCACCCTACTGACTGCACAGACGCAGTATAAATATAGCTATATGCCCAAACGGGTCTACACCAATCAGCTTTTTCCCGTGACAATCATCGGTACCAAGAGTGCCAAAGAGAAGGTCTCATTTGGATTTGATACCAACAGTTGGATCCAACCCCTTACGAAAGAACCCCTTATCATTCAAAATGGTAGTGATCGTTTCTATACCTTCTACTTCAAAGCCAATAGTCAAGATATCGAGATCCCTGAACTCTCAATCACCTCCCCTAGCCATGTCGCCGTACTCCCCGCCCAGTTTATCCCCGTCACACCACTCAAACCCAGAGCCGACTACTGTGGTGTACTCGCAGCCGATATGAAGATCAAGAGCCATCAGGTCTCAAACTACGATGAGACACACCACCTTGTAACCCTCTCCCTTGAGGCATTTGAAGCGAATATCGAAGATATTAACCTCTCTAGTGCGATAGAGTCAGGGGTTGAGCAGATCAAACGACTCAATGCCAAGGTCGAAGCAGAGTTCTATCTGGTACTCCCCTCCCAGCAGACAGAGCTTAAGTTTACCTACTTCAATACCATCAAAAAGCAGTATCAGTTCTTAGAGGTAGCCATAGCCCTACGCGATGACTCGGTCAGCACACAATCTGATCTCAATCCAAGGGAGGATAGCTTTGAGAAGCTTAAGAAGTATGCACTTACCTTCTTTGTCCTCTTCTTTTTGATTATGTTTATTGTGCGTAGAGATTTTTTCTATCTAGTCTGGAGTGTAGTGGTCTTTATCACCCTGCTTACACGCTTTATCCCTCATGAGAAGATCTGTGTTAAAAAGGGAGCCTCACTCCATATCCTCCCGACCCAAACAAGCACGATTACGATGCGGACGGATCAGGAGTTTAAGGCTATTTTACTAGGAGAGCGAGAGAGCTTTAAAAAAATCGAGTACCAAAAGGGGGTTATAGGATGGATAGACGATGAAGATATTTGCCAAGATTAGGTTCTACTGGGGGGCGTTTGTCATCTCTTTCAATACCGCAGTATTTATGATACCTGCACTGATGCTCTTTGGTCGCTACAAAAGCACCATCGTCCACAAGATCAATGCCGTCACCCTCTGGATGATGGGGGGCAGACTCTCCCAAGAGGGGGAGATGGATCTTGAGGCAGATATCTATGTGATGAACCATCAAGGGATTGTTGATATTGTTGCTATGGAAGCCCTTCAAAACAACCACCTCCGATGGGTCGCCAAAAAAGAGCTCTTTGATGCAATATGGTTTGGCAATCTTCTGCGTCATGGGGAGATGATTTCACTCGATAGAGGAAATAAAGCGGGACTTATCAAGCTCATCAAAGATGTCAAAACCTCACGAGAGGAGCTTCATCGCCCTGTAGCAATCTTCCCTGAAGGTACCCGTGCCAAAGCCCAAAGACTCCTCCCCTTTAAGCAGGGTACCAAGATGATCGCGAAAAAGCTTGGACTTAAAGTCCAACCAATCATCATCACAGGGAGCAAGTGGGTACTCAATGAGCATGAGAAGACAGGACACAGTGGTACCGTCCACTACAAGTACCTCCCGACTATCGACGTCAAAGAGGCAGAGAGTGACTGGTTTGAGACGCTCCATGAGCAGATGCAAAAGGCTATAGATGACGAGTACACTCAGCATCATCGCAGTCGCTAGTGGAGGGGCAGTAGGAGCAACCCTTCGACTCCTCATCAACACCACAATCAACAAGCACTTTAGCCACTTCCTCCCACTAGGGACACTCACAGTCAACCTCATCGGGAGTCTACTCATCGGGCTACTCTTTGCCTATTTTCATCTCAATACCGCACTCTCTCCACACCTAAAAACTTTTATGGTGACAGGGATTTTGGGTGCGTTGACCACCTACTCTACCTTTGCGATAGAGAGCTTTTTTTTGTTGGAGGCGGGAGAGTATAGCCATGCCCTACTCAATATCACACTCAACCTCTTTGGTACCATTCTCTTTGCAGGGATTGGCTACCTCTCAATGCTACACTTTACTAAATAGAAGGAGCTATCGATGATAGAACTCAACCAAGAGATAGAAAAACATATCAACAAACTCGTCACACCACTCAAAGACCCCCAAGAGGTCTATGAAGTACTCAAAGTCAAACTCACCAAAAAAGAGCTAAAGCTTCTCACGGCATGGGCAAGAGAGCAGGATGCACAAACGATCCAAACCCAACTCAACCTTGATGAAGAACGCTACGGCGAACTCTCTACCAAACTTATCAAAAAGCTCAATCAAGAGAAGCTCAAGCACCTCATCTCTCTCTAAGAGGTCGAGGCGACCTGACAGAGGTGACAGATACCATAGAGGTTGATGTCTCGTTTCTGCAGGGCAAACTGCTCCTTGGCTATCAATGGTCTCAACACCTCATCACTCTGCGGAGGATAGGGGTGATCCTCTACCCCACCACAAAGCGTACAGACAAGATGGATATGCTCCGATTTGGAGAGTTCATACTTTGATTTTCTCCCGACGATTGGCACCTCTGTTAAGATCCCTTTCTCTTGGAGCATCGTGATATTTTTGTAGATTGTGGCGAGGGAGATAGAGGGGTAACTCTCTTTGAGGACTTCATGGATCTCCTCCACACTTCGATGTCCATCACACTCTATGGTCTCAAGTACAATCATGCGTTGAAATGTTGCTTTGAGTCCAGACGCTTTGAGTAGCGTTGCATAGTCACTCATGGTGATCCTTTGGAGAAATAATGGTTTAGCCTCATACCCCAAAAAAGGGGAGGAGTTGAAGTATGAGGCTAAAACATTACTTCTGTAGTACCCCCTCACTCGGAGGAGGTCTATTGACTAGAGTTCGTCAGCGTGTTTCTCAAGATACTCAGCAACACCTTCTGTATCAGCTTTCATACCCTCATCACCTTTGACCCAACCAGCAGGACAGACTTCACCATGCTCATTGGTAAAGAGCATAGTATCCACCATTCTGATCATCTCATCAATATTTCTACCCAGTGGAAGGTCATTGATCACAGCATGTCTTACAGTACCATCTGCATCGATAAGGAATGATCCTCTAAGTGCTACCGCTTCATCAAGCAATACATCATAGTCTCTCGCGATCTGCTTAGAGAGGTCAGCAACCAATGGGAAGTTGACTCTACCAATACCACCTTGCTCTACTGGTGTCTCTCTCCATGCGAAGTGTGAGAATTGGCTATCTACAGAGACACCAATTACATTGATCCCTCTATCAGTAAACTCTTTGGCTCTATGAGAAAATGCGATAATCTCTGAAGGACAGACAAAAGTAAAGTCAAGTGGATAGAAAAAAAGTACCGCACCCTTCTCACCCAAGTTTTCCATAAGATTAAATCCATCAACAATTTGACCATCTGCAAGTACAGCTGTTGCTGTAAAATCTGGAGCTTTTTTAGTTACTAACATTTAAATTCCTTAATAATAATTTTTATTTGTAAGGAAATTATATCAGCTTAACTTTAAAGGAAGATAAAATAGGAGTGATTTTATCTTCTTCTCTCCTGATGAGTCATGGAAAAGGGTATACCTTTTGCTATCAAAATCCCCAATGAAGAGACCGTCAGCATCATAGAAGATGCACGAAAGGGAAAGAAGATGACCAAAGTCTCCCTTGATACCCTAAGAGAGAAACTCGGTGCTTGATATTGCTATCCATAAGGAGTTTAGCAAGCTAGGCTTATTACGATAGAGCATTGAGAAAGCCTCCCCTACTCAAACGGCAACAATCCAAACTTCTTCACAAATGCTTCCTCTATATCTATCAGCCCTTTAGCTTGTAAATCATCGAGTACAGACTTGGTACAGAAGGTGTCTCCTGGCCACTCACGGCTGAAGCCATCCAATGCTCCCTTGTTGGTGGCATCGACCATGATATAGGGGGAGAGGCGAACATCTCGGCTTGCGTCGATGTTGTTGACCACACGCCATAGCAACATATAGGGGTTGTCAAGTTCATTATTGGCTCGCTCTACGATGATGGCGACTTTGATGTGGGCATGGAGTGGGGCGAGTTTGTCCATGAGGTTAGCCATAGACTCCTGCTTCTCTACCATAATGACACAGAGGGGGTTTTTGGTCTGAGAGAAGTACTGCTTGAGTGCGACCACATCACGGTAGCACTTGTGTACCTTCTCAAAGAGCTTACTATCCTCTAGTGGCACTGCTACCCCCTCTGCTATCTCATCACCTGTAGCATCGACCCCAAGCTTCCCACCGACAAACTGCTCAGAGGAGGAGTGATCGAGATGATCGACGATCCCTTTGGTGATAAAAACCCGCTCAGGACTTAGACGGTCAAGGATATGCTCGGTAAGGGCTTCACTCTCCTCTAGCTTGGGGGCATCCTCCCCCACAAAGAGGGCATGCTTCACAAAGCTCATCTGCCCCACTCCCCAAAAGGCGTGCATAAACTGCATCGCATGTCCCTTATAGAGTGTTTTCATCTTCGCCATAATAAGGTTATGAAAGACCCCATTCTCTGGCATATTGTAGTCGATGAGATCAGGAGCCATGGGTTTGAGCATCGGGAGGAAAACACGCTCTGTCGCCCACCCCATATACTTATCTTCCAAAGGTGGCTTCCCTACCACTGTCGCAGCAAAGACGGGAGATTTTTTCATAGTGATAGTCTCTACCTCCATCACAGGAAACGGCTCTTTGAGTGTATAGTAGCCTGTATGATCCCCAAAGGGTCCCTCTATCTCGGTGAGTGTCGGATCGACAAACCCCTCAATGACGATATCGACATCCCTAGGGATATAGATCTCATTGGTGATCGACTTGACAAGTTGGGCATTTTGGTTGCGGACAAATCCATAGAGCAACATCTCAAACATCCCATGAGGCATCGGAGCCTGTCCACACCAGATATAGAGAGGATCTCCCCCGATCGCCACACTAATAGGCATCTTTTTACCTGCTCGTTGGTACTGATCAAAGAAGTGAGAGGCATCTTTATGGATCTGCCAGTGCATCCCTAGACGATTTTTATCATACTGCTGTAGACGGTACATCCCAAGATTTTGCATACTCCCATCGAGGCTTTGGGTATAGACCTGCCCCATCGTGATAAACGCACCCCCATCCTCCTCCCAAGTCTTGAGAATCGGGAGTCTATCGAGATCCACCTCCGCTTTGGGGATAATCACCTCTTGACACTCCCCTCTAAACTTTAACCGCTTAGGGAAGACATTTTTGAGTGAGAAGAGCTTGGGTATCATCTTGATCTTATCGATAAGGGCTTTGGGGGGTTTGAGTTTGAGTAGCTCCTCTATCCCCTCTGCCACTGCGTCAGGGTGCTTCCCAAAGATCTCCTCAGTGAGGGATTTATTGGCAAAAATATTCATCAGTACAGGCATCTCATAGGTGATCCCCTTGGCACGATTGATAGGCTGAGTAAAGAGGAGAGGACGAGAGTCGGGCTTCTTCACCTCGATATAGGCGACATGGGGGATCTCTAGCTCTACATCGAGGGGTTCATCTATGATTTTGAGGTTGCCGTGTGCTGTGAGCCACGCTACTACATCTTGCATTATTCTACCTTTGGCGTTGTGATTGTTCCAAAGATTATAGCCAAAAGTGCGTTAAAGAGAGCGACTCACACCGCCCAATCAATCACCCCTTTGCCGTGTGCTTCAAGGTAGGCATTGGTCTGTGAGAAGGGACGACTTCCAAAAAACCCACGATAGGCAGAGAGCGGAGAGGGGTGGGGGCTTTTGAGTATGAGATGGCGTGTGGTATCGATATGATGCCCCTTCTTCTGAGCATACGCCCCCCACAAGATAAAGACGACATGCTCACATGCCTCATTGATCACCTCGATGACCCGATCGGTGAAGCGTTCCCACCCTTTTCCTTGGTGGGCATTGGTCTTGCCTGCTTCTACGGTGAGGACGGCATTGAGTAGCAGTACCCCCTGCTCTGCCCACGGCTGAAGGTAACCCGTGTGGCTATTGTCTACACCGATATCACTCAACAGCTCTTTGTTGATATTGAGCAGAGATTTGGGGAGCGGGGTGACCTCAGGGAGTACCGAAAAGCAGAGTCCATGCGCATGCCCCACCGTAGGATAAGGATCTTGCCCAAGTATCACCACTTTTACCTGCTCTAGGGGTGTACTATTGAGTGCATGAAACCACTGCTTAGGAGGGGGCAATATCTGCCTCCCCTCAGCGATCTGTGAAGCCAAAAAAGCTCTAAGCTCTTGCATATAAGGCTTCTCAAACTCATCCCCAAGATGAGCCAACCACGAGGAATCCAAATCTATTTTCTTGTTATTATTCATGGCAAAAGTATAGCGTATCTACTCTAAGGGAAGAATGCCAAAGCACCATTACGCTATAATCGCGTCACTATAATACTATCACGCAGGATACTACGATGAGCCAAACAACACCCAAAAAAGCGACCTATGACCCCAAATTAGTAGAAGATGCCTACTATAAGCTCTGTGAGGAGCGTGGCTACTTTGAGATCGATGGAAACCAGAAGATCCAAGAGGAGGGGAAAAACTTCTCTATTATGATGCCCCCTCCCAATGTCACGGGGAGTCTTCATATCGGACACGCCCTCACCTTCACCCTTCAAGATATCATCACCCGTTATAAGCGTATGGATGGCTACAAGACCCTCTGGCAACCAGGGACTGACCATGCGGGGATTGCGACACAAAATATCGTCGAAAAACAGCTCCTTGCAGAGGGGACAACCAAAGAGGCGATAGGGCGAGAGAAGTTTTTGGAGCGTGCATGGCTCCAGAAAGAGACCAGTGGGGGCAATATCGTCCACCAGATGCGTAAGCTCGGTGTCACCCCTGCATGGAAGCGTGAGCGATTTACCATGGATGAGGGACTCAAAGAGGCAGTCAAAGAGGCGTTTGTCTCACTCTACGATGAAGGCAAAATCACCCAAAATACCTATATGGTCAACTGGTGTACCCACGATGGAGCGTTGAGTGATATCGAAGTGGAGCATGAGGAGATCAATGGGAAGTTCTACCATATGCTCTATAAATTTGCCGATGGGAGTGGTGAGATAGAGGTTGCCACCACCCGTCCTGAGACCTACTTTGGGGATACGGCGATCATGGTACACCCAGAGGATGAACGCTACTTTGGTATTGTTGGCAAAGAGGTACTCCTCCCCCTAACCAACCGCACTATCACAATCATCACCGATAGCCATGTCGATATGGCATTTGGGACAGGGATCGTCAAGGTCACGCCTGCCCATGACCAAAACGACTACGCCGTAGGGAAGCGACACGACCTAGAGTTTATCAAAGTCTTCGATGAGAAGGGGATACTCAACGACTACTGTGGGGAGTTTGCAGGGCTAGAGCGTCTTGAGGCACGCCCTATCATCGTCAAGGCACTCCAAGAGGCGGGACATATCGTCAAGATCGAAGAGCATACCCACCAAGTAGGACACTGCTACCGTTGTAAAAATATCGTAGAGCCGTTTATCTCTACGCAGTGGTTTTTGAGTGAAGATATCGCCAAAAACTCTATCGAACAGACCAAAAAACACAACAACTTCCACCCCGCACACTGGATCAACTCCTACACGGCGTGGATGGATGAACTACGCCCATGGTGTATCTCTCGCCAGCTCTGGTGGGGGCATCGTATCCCTGTCTTTAGCTGTGAGAGCTGTGGTCATCAGTGGGCAGATAGAGCCGATGAGCCAGAGGCGTGTCCCAAGTGTCACGCCACTACCCTCACCCAAGACCCTGATGTCTTGGATACTTGGTTCTCCTCTGCTCTCTGGGCGATGAGTCCACTAGGATGGGGCAACAACGGCAAGATGCGTGAGACCTACAACGATACCGATATGGCAGACTTCTACCCCAACTCTCTGCTGATTACAGGGTTTGATATCATGTTCTTCTGGGTTGCTCGGATGATGATGATGGGAGAACACTTCCAAGGGCAACTCCCCTTCAAAGATATCTATATGCACGCCTTAGTGCGTGATGAGCATGGAGCCAAGATGTCCAAATCCAAAGGCAATGTCATCGACCCACTCGATATGGTCGAGGAGCATAGTGCCGATATCATCCGCTTCACCCTTGCCTACCTCGCTGTACAAGGACGCGATATCAAGCTAGGAGCCAAAAACCTAGAGCAGTTTAGAAACTTCACCAATAAGCTCTACAACGCCACCAACTACCTCCAGCTCAATGTCGAGACCTTCCCTGACCTCAAAGATATTGAGGTGACTACGCCACTAGGACGCTATATGCAGAGCCGTCTAGGTGTAGCAGTCGAGCGTGTGCGTGGGGCGATTGAGTCTTATAAGTTTGATGAGAGTGCCAAAGCCCTCTACAACTTCGTCTGGAATGAGTTTTGTGACTGGGGGATTGAGTACTCCAAAGCTGATCGTGAGAGTATCGTAGAGCTTGGAGCGATCTTCAAAGAGACACTCAAGATGGTCTCTCCCTTTATGCCATTTATCGCAGACCACCTCTATCACAAGCTCAGTGGTACAACCCTAGAGGAGGGGGAGTCACTCATGGTGATGCCATTCCCTAAAGCGATCAAGCAAGATGCACAGAGTGAGGCGATGTTTACTATTATCGAGGAGTCTATCACCGCTCTGCGTCGTGCCAAAGTGGTCATCGATATGGGGAATTCGAAGATAGACAAAGCCTATATCAAACTCGATAGCACCATCGATACGGCAATGGCAAAGCCGTTTATCCAGAAGCTTGCTAAAGTCACGGAGATAGCCTTTGTAGAGGCAAAAGTCGCTAACTCCATCACCGATGTATCAGACAACCTAGAGGTCTACCTCCCTACAGGTGAGATCGATATGCAACCCATCATCACCAAACTCACCCGCCAAAAAGAGAAGCTTGAAAAAGAGATCGCAAAGCTCAATGGGATGCTCAACAATGAACGATTCGTTGCCAATGCCCCTGAAGCGGTCATCGCAGAGAATAGACAAGCCCTAAGTGATGCCCAAAACAAAATGAATAAAGTCGCCACGGAGCTGGCAGGCTTTGGCGTATAAGGAGTAGTATATGCAACCTATCACCATCTGGCACAACCCAAACTGTAGCAAGTCACGCGCGAGTATGGCTCTACTAGAGAAGCAAAACAACCTCTCTATTACCACCTTTAACTACCTTGAGACACCCCCTAGCTACGAAGCACTCACCCAAGTGCTTCGACAACTAGCCCTCTCTCCACGAGAGCTGATGCGTACCAAAGAGGATCTCTACCAAGAGCTAGGACTCCACACCGTCACCTCCAATAGAGTCCTGATCGAAGCGATGTGTAGCCACCCCAAGCTCATCGAACGCCCCATCATCATCAAAGGGGAGAGAGCCGTCATCGCACGCCCTATCGAAAACCTCCACACCCTCCTAGCAGAGGCTTAACGGGTCACGATCTCAATACTCCCTAGGGGCTGAATAGCCAGCTGGCTCTCGGGGATCGTCACCACATCCCCATCGAGTTCAACCAAATTGTAGCGGTTGTGAAGCTCTAGACTCATCGCCTCCTCTACTCTCCCATAAAAACTCCCAAACTTGGGGATAAACCCTGCGGGTGTAAAGATAAAAAACCGCTGTCGACTCCGTAGCATAAACGGGGTCATTACCAGATGTACAGGTAGCAAAAAGAGTCCTGCTAAGAGGTACTTCCCTATCCCTCGCTTCAACCACCCAAACCGTAGCGTCTCAGAGAGAAAGATATGTTGGAGATCTCCCATATTGCCCGCCGAGAAGAGAAACACCTCAGCATTGAGGCGATAGAGCTTCTGTAGAGCCGTAGGGGGTCGCTCCCCTCCTCCCAACTGCTCCAAAAGAGGCTCTAGTTTGGGGACACGGTGGAGCTTGGCGATGACATTGAAAGAGCCAGTAGGATTGAGGATAACTGGGGGAAGAGGGAGATAAGTATAGAGCTGTTTCATCACACGCCGTATCGTCCCATCTCCCCCACTAATGAGAAGATAGTCAAACGCCCCTATCTCTGCTATCTCACTCAGAGAACTTTCTGTTACATTGACAATCTCTAAAGAGTCATCTGTCACTACTTTACCAATCGAGAGAATACGCATACCTATCCTTAATCCTTAGATTTATTGGCTATAATTATAGCCATGAAAATTGAAAATGAAGAGGCACTCGATGACTTTATCATCTGCCATAAATGTCAGACCCTCCACCACGAGATACCGCTTCGTGATGGTGCGATGGCATACTGTAGTGCCTGCGGGACGATGATGTACCGCTACGACTCTCATCTGATTGATCGTGGGTTGGCACTGAGCATCACCGCACTCATCTTCTTCTTTGTTGCCAACTTCTTTCCAATCGTCAAGATAGAGATTTTGGGGCATGCCCAGTTTATCACCATCCCCAAGACCTTCTTGAGCCTCTTTGAGCATGGCTTCTATATCGTAGGGATCTTCTGTAGTTTCTTGATCTTTATCTTCCCTTTGGGGGTCTTTTTGCTCTACTTATGGATCTTTACACTTCTCAAGCTACAGCGAGGGGAGAGGCTCACACGACGGCTTCTTGTCCTCCTCTCCCGTAGTATCCCGTGGAGCATGAGCGATATCTTCCTCCTCTCGATACTCGTCTCCCTTGTCAAGCTCATCGGCTATGCTCAAATAGAGATAGGGACTGCCTTTTGGGCATTGGTACTCTTCGTGGCAGTTGATCTCTATATCACCAAGATGATACGCATCTCTGAGATATGGATGCTCCATAAACGGCTCTTTTTCCCACAAGGTAGAGGATGCTAGAGGTCGATCCCAAACAACTTATCCGATGCCCCATCTGTGAAGCGGTCAATATCGACAAAGGCAAGAGTAACTGCTGTCGGCGGTGTGAGAGTGCTATCTACCACCACAGACGCTTCAAGACAGAGCGGAGCTGGGCATTTCTCATCACTGCTATCATCGCCTATATCCCTGCCAACCTCTATCCGATGCTCATCACCAAACAGTTTGGTATGGTCGAGGGGAGTACCATCGTAGGGGGGGTGATACTACTCTGGGAGCATGGCTCCTACCCCATTGCGGTGGTGATCTTCTTTGCGTCGATTGTGATCCCTGTGATGAAGTTTTTTATCCTGCTCTATCTGCTTATCAGTGTCAAGTACCCCCTTGGCAAGGAGCGAAAAGTAGACAAACATAAGCTCTACTATATGACCGAGGTCGTAGGACCATGGTCGATGGTTGATGTCTTCGTTGTGGCAATACTCTCCGCCCTCATCCACCTGAGCAATATCCAGATTGTCGCAGGCACCGCAGCGACCGCCTTTGCGATCTCTGTCTTTTTTACCCTCTTGGCAGCCCACGCCTTTGATGAACGACTCATTCAAGAGTCCCCCTATAGATTTTGAGTGAAGGAGTTCCATGCTTCAAAATATCCCCCAAGTAGAAGAGTCCAAAAAGTTTAACCTCATCACCTCCATCTGGCTTGTGCCGTTTGTGGCGTTGATGATTGCGGGGTGGCTCGCCTATCAGTACTACGCACAGCTTGGACCAGAGATCAAGATCATCTTCCCCAAAAACGAGGGACTCCAAGCGGGTCAGAGCCGTATCAAATACAAAGATGTCCCCATCGGCAAGGTGACCAAAATCCAACTCCAAAACGATGGCAATGGGGTCGTGGTCTTTGTGCGTATCGACAAGACCGCCAAGCGATTCCTCAATGAAAATACCAAGTTTTGGATCGTCAAAGCCGAGGTGAGTATGGGGGGCGTGAGTGGGCTAGACACCCTTATCTCAGGCACCTATATCAATATGTTTACCCAAGAGGGTGTGGAGCAAAAACGCATCTTTCGTGGACTCTCTCACGCCTACAGAGAGGATAAGCAAGGCGAGTACTTCCACCTCTACTCTCCCCAAGGCTACCATATCAAAGAGGGTACCCCCATCTACTTCAACAACCTCCAAGCAGGAGCGGTCGAGTATGTCCATATGGCACTCGATGGCAAAGGCATCGCCTATGAGGTCTATATCAACAAAGCCTTTATCCCCTACCTCCATACCGACTCCAAGTTTTGGGTGAGTAGTATGGTCGATTTCGATCTCTCCCATGGCAAACTCAATGTCAATGTCGCCCCACTCAGCCAGCTTATCCAAGGGGCGTTGAGCTTCTCCTCCTCAGGAGAGGATAGTAGCCGTACTATCCCCGAGAAGTTTAGCTTTCACCTCTACCCCAACCATACAAGAGCCTTGAGCAAACGCATCGGAGAGGGGGGGCATGCTATCAAGTACTTTGAGCTTCATACCCAACGCTCCATCGCCAAGCTCAAAGAGGGGGCGAGTGTTGAGTATGAGGGGTTTGAGGTGGGAAGTGTGAAGCGTATCACCCTCTCCTATGACCCCCACTCTCATCAGATGGAGGGGCGTATCCTCCTCACCATCGACACCTCAGCCTTTCGCCCTACTGTAGGAGCAGTCCATACAGGAGAGGAGAACTTCTACCAAGCGATCACAGAGGGTCTGCGTGCTAAGCTCAGCCAAGCTGATCCCATCAGTGGGATGCTCTTTGTCTCCTTGTGCTTTGAGGAGAATCAGACACAACAGACCCTCACCCAAGGGGAGCAGTACCCTCTACTCCCTATGAGCCAGACCCAAGAGCAAGGGCTGATGGAGAGAGTCGAGGCGATCGCTACCAAGCTCAATGATCTCAAGCTCGAAGCCCTCATCACCTCACTCAATACCCTCCTACAGCAGAGCCAAGCCCCCATCGAGAACCTCAACACCCTCCTCATCGAACTCAAACAGAGTGCTAAGGATATTCATGCCTTTACCAACCAAAAGAGCTTTAGAGCGATGCCAAATGCCATAGAGACAAGCCTCAAGACCCTTACCCAAACCCTCAAGACCACTCAGCGTGTCGTCAAGGGCTATAAGAGCAACTCTCTCATCATGCGTAAGCTCACACAGACCCTCAAAGCCGTCACTCGTGGAAGTGACCAACTAGAGATCTTCTTCAAGATGCTCAACCGCAAACCCAACTCACTTATCTTTGGAGATAAATAATGCCTGCTTTTAGATCCCTACTCCCCCTAACGCTACTCCTCCTTCTCCTTGCAGGGTGTGGCTCAACACGCTTCTTTGTCCTCTCGACCCCCTCTAGCCCCACACACCACTACCCCTCGACCAAACGCCTCATCGGTATCGAACAGGTCACCGTACCACGCTACCTCTTCAAGCGGGAGATCGCCGTAGCTGAGTCGGCAAGTAGTGTACTTTTTTTGAGTGGAGCGACTTGGGCAGAGGATCTCCAAGAGGGACTCACCCACCGTCTCATCGCCTTTTTACAGACCAAGTTTAACCACCCCGATATCTACGCCTACCCATGGGAACTCAGCCGACAACCCGATATCAAACTCAAACTCCAAATCTCCCGCTTCATCGCCCAAGATGACCGTGTCACACTCCAAGCCGTCTGGGAGCTAGAGAACCTCCACACCACCAAACGCATCGCCAAACTCTTCCACATCACACTCCCCACCACCCCCAACGATATAGAAAAAATCGTCCACTCCATGGATCAAGCCTTTGGCGCATTAGAAGAGAATATTGCCAAAGGGCTGAAGCGGTTTTGAGAATCTAAAGAAGCGTGTGAGTTATAGCTTTTAGTGAGAGGGGGTAGTCGTGACCAAAGAGAGATGGGTCAAGCTCGCTTGCTGGAGTAGATCCAAGAGGGCTACCACCCGTTTATAGGTCACCGCTTCATCGATGCGGAGGAGGAGTGGACGCTCTTTGTTGCTAATCGTATGGAGCTTATCTTGAAGTTGCTCTAGGGAGAGGACTTCACCCTGAAATGCGATACGATCAGAGGAGAGTTCTATCGTCAAGGGTTTGGACTCCACCTCAAGTGGTTGTGTCGTAGCACTAGGAAGTGTAAGGGGGAGGAGTAGCTCCTCTCTCTTGAATACGGAGGTGACGATAAAGAAGATCAGCAAGATAAAGACCACATCGACTAATGGGGTCATATCGGGGGTGAGGGGTTCTCTGCGTCTCATAGCTGTGCTAAGACCTCTTGCTCTAGGTGTAGCTCTATCACATCGAGTCGTGCGATGAGATAGTTGTAGCCGATATAGTGCGGAATCGCGACAATCAACCCCGCGACCGTGGTGATAAGTGCCACAGAGATACCCGATGAGAAGACCGCAGGATCTCCCAACCCCTGCTTGGCAATCGCATCAAAGGCACTCAAGACCCCGAGTACCGTCCCGAGTAGCCCCAGTAGTGGTGCGATCAAGGCGATGATCTTGATACTACTCAGCCCAAACTCCAACTTCTGTATCTCCATACGCAGTGCATTGTCTAGTAGCTCCTTATCAAACGCCTCATTGTGTCGCTTCACAAAGACCAAGACACGCTCTACCATATCCAACTCTCGCCACCGTATCAGGGTAAGCAGTAGAAACTTCCACAACATCAGGGTAAACCCAAAGATATTTAATCCGATCAGAAGGGTGACAATCACCCCACCTCGCTCGATATACTCTGCTATCTCCAACATACTCTCTCCTAGTCTATTTTATAGTAGATAGGCACAGTCAAAGTCATCTGTGCTATCTGTAGTTTGGGGGGGATAGGGGGGAACTGCCCTATCGATTTGATCCCCTTGAGTGTGGCACGGTCAAGCCGACGATACGCAGAACGCTTGGCGATACTAAGCTCCACTATCTTGCCATCAGAAGCAATAGTAAACCTCACCAAGACCACCCCCTCCTCTCGCCTCTGCTTAGCTCTATCGGGGTAGTATTTGTGGCGTTCGATAAGTTGCTGTACCCGACTGAGATAGGTGTCTCTAAGCTTTTTGAGCTGAGGCGAGGTAGGAGGTGGCTGGCTCTTGGTTTGGGTAGCTGGGGCAGGGGTAGAGAGGCTTGGTGACTGTGGCTCTGACTTCTCCTGTGATGCCTTACTAGATTGGGCTAGGGGATGCACTGCGGTAGGACTCTTGGGTAGAGGGGGTGTATCGTGCGGAGTCGTGGTCTCTTGGATAGGCTCTTGGCGTGCTTTAGAGGCTTGGGGTGTAGTGGATGGGGGTCTCATAGGTGCCATGCATAGGGAGAGTGATAGGGGCTTGAGATTGACCTTGGGATCGTGGTGCGTTTGAAGTGGAGGGGCGATCCACACCTGCCTCTCCTCTTTAGCATACCCCAAGAACCACTCATGGAGCATCCATACCATGACAAAAGAGACAAGAAGCGGTAGTAGATCCCTCACCTTCTCCAGACCTTAGTAGAGTCTTGCGAGTAGGCTATCCATCTTGTTTTTCGCACCTTGTAAGAGGCGTACGCTCTCACTAGCGAGTTTACCCTCTTGAGACATCGGTGTTGCCATAAAGGCATGAATACTCTGGAGTAGTGTCTGTGTATCGTTCATCTCGATGATAGACTTCTCATGGTAGCGTTCACCCTCCTCTTTTTTACCCTCGATATAGAGGATTCGCTGGAGTTTTCCAACCTGCTCATTAAGGAGGACACGGTAGGTATTGAGAGTCTTGATTGAGTCATTGATATGGGCATCGACACGATCCATCTCATTTTTACAGTTACCTTTATGGAGTGCATACTCCTCTGCCTCTTCAAGCTGTGCTACCGCAAATGCAAGATTCTTGGTCGCTTTTTTGGAGACACGAATCTTGTAGAGTATCACCATCACGACCAATGCAGAGAGACCCACTACCGCCCCACCGACATTGATATCATCACTCATGCCTACAAGCGTACCAAACCACCCCAAGATCGCATCGATACTCTCTTTGGTTGGAACTTTGGAGAAGTCTAGTGCCTGCCCTAACTTATCACTTGCGAAGTATGCCATACCTGCCACTGTCGCACCTGCTCCGATGAGACCAAGCAAGAAGCCTGTAAACTTACCACTCGATACATCACGCACAAACATTGGAGCAAGCTCCTCTTTACTCTCAAAGACGACCGTAGACTCCTCAACACTCTTCTCCTCTACCCTATCCTCATCCGCAGGTGGTGCAAGCTCTATCAACAGTGCCTCACTCGCCTCCAAACCACCACTAAGCAGTGATGCTTTTGCCTCTTCATAGTTGCTCAAGTCATCAGAGAGGAGGAGTTTACACTCTTGGGTTTGATTGTCAGCATTTGCGACGATTGTCCGTGCCTCATTAATGAGCATCTCCGCCTCCTCTTGCTTACTCAAGGAGACCTCCTCAGAATACGCCTCTTCTACAGCTTCAGAAGCCTCTACTTGCTCTTGAAGTTCTCTACTCTCCTCTGCCTGAAGTACCTCTTGCTCTTCTTGCTCTTCTTGTGTCTGATCTACTACTTCTCTCTTCTCTTCCACGGGTCGATCCTTTATTGGTTAATGTTTAGAGTTATTTTATCAAAACTTTACTACTATTCTTTTAATTCATATCAAATTTTTACAACTCTCTGCTATAATCTCCCAAAAATTGCAAGGATGTTTATGGGTATTTTGGTTGCATTACTGGTCTTGTCACTCCTTATCTTCTTTCATGAGTTGGGGCATTTTAGTGCGGCACGCCTCTTTGGTGTGCGAGTCGATGTCTTTAGTATTGGATTTGGCAAACGACTCTTCACCAAAACCATCGGTACCACAGAGTGGAGTCTCTCTCTCATCCCTCTTGGGGGGTATGTCAAGATGAAAGGGCAGGATGATAGTGACCCAACACAGACTAGCAATGGTAGCGATAGCTACACCACCAAAAAACCGTGGCAACGCATCATTATCCTCCTTGCAGGTCCCTTTGCCAACTTCTTTATGGCGTTTCTACTCTATCTTGCTATCTCCTTTTTGGGTGTACCAAAGCTTCTCCCTTTTGTGGGAGAGGTAGGAGAGGCAACCCCCGCACAACACGCAGGTCTCCAAAAAGACGATAAGATCCTCAGTATCAACGGCACCCCTCTGAGCTACTGGGAGGAGATAGGAGAGGCGATCAACCAGAGCCACGGCACTCTACAGGTCACCCTCGAACGCAACCAGAGCCGTATCTCCCTCACCCTTACCCCCAAGATCATCAAGGAGAAAAATATCTTTGGAGAGACCATTAGCCGTCAGATTATCGGGATCAGCCCACTAGGTAGACAAACCACCGTCTACTATGGGCTTGGTGAGGGGCTTGGCTATGCCCTAGAACAAACCTATAATGCGAGTCTACTTATCTTCCAAAGTCTCCAGAAACTCATCACAGGTGTAGTGGGAGCGGACAAACTCGGAGGGGTTATCACCATCGTCGATATAACCGCCCAAGCCAGTAGTGCAGGGATACTCTCCCTACTCTTCTTTACCGCACTCATCTCGGTCAACCTCGGCGTACTCAATCTTCTGCCTATCCCCGCCCTAGATGGAGGGCATATTATGTTTAATCTCTATGAGATTATGAGAGGCAAAGCACCCAGTGATGGAGCAATGTACTATATCACGATGGTGGGGTGGGGACTACTGCTCTCCTTGATGCTACTAGGACTCTACAACGACTTCAACCGTCTGATGATGGGTTAAATTATTTAGGAGGAGATACTTATGATACAAGAGAAAGAACAACTACGACACAACCTCGACAGGGTCATCTGGACGATAGAAGAGGCACGCATCAGTGTGAGTGAACACCATATTGTACAGCTAGTGGCAGTGGGAAAATACACCGAGATAGAGAATATCCAGAGCCTCTATCAGCTTGGACAGCGTGCCTTTGGAGAGAACCAAGTCCAACAACTCACCCAACGCATGGAGAGCCTAGAGGAGCTTCCACTCCAGTGGCATATGATCGGCTCACTCCAAAAGAACAAGATCAATAAACTTATCGCCCAAAGACCCACCCTCTTCCACGCGCTCGATAGCCTCGCACTCGCAGAGGCACTCAACAAAAAGCTCACAGAGCAGAACCAAACCATGGCGATGCTACTACAGATCAACAGTGCCAAAGAGCAGACCAAATCAGGTGTCATGCCAGAAGAGGCAGTCGATATCTACCAAGAGATCCAAGAGCGTTTCCCTCAGATCAGACTCAAAGGGGTGATGAGCATCGGAGCCCACACCGAGGAGACCCCCCTCATACAACAGAGCTTTGAGACCACCCACCGCATCTACGAAACCCTCCAAAAAGAGGGAGCCACCCTCTGCTCCATGGGCATGAGTTCAGATTATCCACTCGCCATCAAATGTGGATCCAACCTCGTAAGAGTCGGCTCCTCTCTCTTTGGGTAGAGAGGGAGTGAGTGATATTGTTGTAATGGAGTTATATCAAGGTGCAAAAAACAAGAGCGATTTAAATTTTATAGCCAAAGAGATAGCAGTTTTTAAGATTTTAAAAACCAATGATGAGATTATCAAATTGGCTTTGGTATAGAAGAAGCCTAAACTTCTTCTCCCCCTCCTCCCCCACCAACCAAACAGACCCATGAGCATTGCAATTTTCAATAGAATTGTATTTGTAAGTTGCATAGATGAACTAGGGAATGCCACCAACTGAGTAGCCAATCCTCCACTTTCCTGCTAAAATAGCACTTTAACATAAAGGATACTAGTATGGCTACAGGTTTTTTTGCACTTTTTGATGATATTGCTCTTTTGATGGATGATGTCTCCACAGTCAGTCAAGTTGCGACACAGAAGACTGCGGGGATACTTGGAGATGATCTCGCGGTCAATGCGGAGAAGGCATCGGGGTTTTCTGCTTCGCGGGAGCTTCCTGTGCTTTGGGCTATCACCAAAGGCTCACTCCTCAACAAGCTCATCATCCTCCCCTTCGCATTTCTACTCAGTGCGTTTGCTCCGTGGGCGATTGTGCCTATCTTGATGGTGGGGGGAGTCTATCTAGCGTATGAGGGGGCAGAGAAGATCCATGAGTACTTCTACCCTCACACTCCCCATCAGCCTATCAAAGATCTGACCCCCCTCTCCAAAGAGATGATCCTCTCCCAAGAGAAGAGCAAGATCAAATCGGCACTTATTACAGACTTTATCCTCTCGATTGAGATTATCATCATCGCACTCAGTACCGTCACTGAGCAGACGCTCCCTGTACAGATCATCGTCGTCTCTCTCATCGCACTCTTAGCAACTGTTGGGGTCTATGGGATAGTCGCACTACTCGTGCGTATCGATGATGTAGGCTATGGCATGATTCGGCGGAGTGGGGGTCTGGGTGTAGGGACTACCATTGGGCAGTTTTTGGTGCGTCTACTCCCCAAGCTTATCCAATCCCTCACCGTCATCGGTACGATTGCGATGCTCTTAGTCGCAGGTGGGATCTTCTTACACAACCTACACACACTTCATGCGCTACTCGACTTTATGCCGATGCTATTAGGGGATTTAGTCGTAGGATTAGGGGTTGGGGGGATTGCCCTAATGGGCATGAGACTACTCAAGAGGGGTTAACACCCCTCTTGGTGCTTAGAGCTTCTTGAGGAAGTCTGTTTTGAGGAAGATCATCGTACCATTGACACGCCCTTGGATATGGGTCGGGTCATTGGGTGCCATACGGATGTTTTTGACGGTGGTTCCCTGCTTGGCGGTGAAGCCTGCTCCTTTGACGGGGAGATCTTTGATGATGGTGACGCTATCTCCCTCTTGGAGGAGGTTGCCGTTGCTATCTCGTACAGGTTCGTTCTTCTCCTCCTCTAACCCAGACTCTGCCCACGCTCTGACATCCTCTTCAAGGTACATCATATCGAGCTGATCTTGAGCCCCAAGCTTACTAAGTAGTCTAAAGACCATCACCTGTACTGCAGGCTCACTACTCCACATACTATCATGCAGACAGTTCCAGTGCTTCTCATCACTAGTAGGCTCTTCGATCGAAGCACGACACTTCCCACAGATCACAATCGCATCCTCTTTGGGTGCTACGCTATAGGCCTCAAGTGCCTCCGTACTCCCACACAACTCACACTTACTGTCACTTCGCTCCATTAATGCCTGATCGATACTCATTTAGACTCCTTTGAAATAATTATGTATTCTACTCTATTAGCTTTAATCTAGCCAATAGTCCCGCCGTGGTGGTATAGCCCACCTCACTAAAGCGTAACTTCCCTCTGCCATCATAGACAAAAGTCGTCGGAAACGCTTGGACATCAAACCGCTTTGCCCAGCTCCCCTCGCGGTCATTGAGTACCTTGAAGCTTAGCTCATGCTCCTGCATATAGGTAGCTATCTCACTATCACTCCCTGAGTTGACCGCGATAGAGAGAAGTGGGTAGTCATGGGAGATCGACTCAATCACCCCCGCCTCCATACGACAGGTAGGACACCAGCTCCCCCAGAAGTGTAGCACCAAAGGACGCCCCTCCAACTGCTGACTCTCAAACGGGGTACCATCAATCAGTGTCACTGCAATAGGGGGGAGTTGGTCACTCTGTAGCGTAGGCTTGCGTAGGTAGCTCATCACATTGCTGAGTATAGCAATCACCACAACCCAGCTCAGAAGCTCTTTGAAGAGGGCTTTGGGCGACCATCCTCTCCACTTTAGCATCTAGTCAATCTCCACTCCATCCCAAAACTCATCATAGTCGAGGTTTGTCATGGCACTCTCATCGTGAGGGTTGTTCTCCAAGAGCTTGGCTTGCTCACTCTCAAAGTACTGTGCTAGTGCCTCTTCCAGTATCCTGTTGATATCTTTTTTTAAAATATCCGAAAAGAGTTGAAGACTCTCAACCGTCTGATCTTTCAATTCTAACTCTATTGTATTTTCCATAAGGGAAGTTTACTCTTTTTATCTAAAAATTTTTGCTATGATTGTATATGATTTTTGAAAAACTAGACTTTATCGACCAACTTCCACTAGAAGCGTACCCCAAGCACTTTGGCACAGCCTACAAGCCAAGAGCCACACCCAAGCGATTTCGCTCCAATATGATGCTCAACCCACTCAATCTCAAACACCTCAACCGTATCGACACGATGTCTGCTGATATGATTACCCTCAACCTCGAAGATGCCATCGCCCCTGCACGCAAACAAGAGGCACGCTACAACATCGCCCTCTTCCTCTCCCATCTCCAAAAGAGTCGTTCCTTTATCATCGTCCGCACCAATCCCCTTGAGGAGGGAGGTGCTGAGGAGATTAGCTTTCTCAATGACTTTGGCTTTGATGCGATACGCCTCTCCAAGGTCAAGACCCAAACCCAAATCGCCCAAGCCCTCACCCTTCTCGCACCAGACAAAGAGCTTCATATCTCTTTGGAGACCAAAGAGGCGTTTGAGTCGCTAGGGAGTCTACGCTTCGACCCACGACTCACCACCGCCAACCTCGGGATACTCGACCTCCTCACCTCTCTAGGACTCCCCCAATCCCTTATCACCCTACATAACCCCACCATCGACTATATCCTCTCCAAGTTTCTCATCGATGCCAAGCGTGCGGGGATACACCCTATCTCGTTTATGTTTCAGGAGTATCACGATACAGAAGGGTTCTTGGCATGGTGTCAGCATGAGAAGCGTATGGGGTTTGAGACCAAAGCGTGTATGGGACCCAAACAGGTCGCCATCGCCAACAGCGTCTTTGGGGTCACACCACGAGAGCGAGATCGTGCGATCCATATCAAAACCTCCTTTGAAACCCATGCCAAAGAGGGCAATAACGGCTTTATGGATGAGGTGTATGGGTTTATCGATGAGCCGATCTACCGTGACGCACTACTCGTACTCCAACACACCCAAGGGGGCGATGATGCGTAGTGTTCTTTTGATCTTTCTGCTTCCCCTACTCCTTCTTGCCCATGACGATAGACCCCCTATCCCCCATGACTTCCTTGCCAAACCATCGGTACAACGCTTTATCTCGATGATGGTCACCAAGCACCACTTCAAGCGTGCCTATCTGCGTCGTACCCTCCATCACGCCAAACTCGACCGTGATACCCTCGACCGCTATACAGGACGCTATAAAGTCGGCTCGACCAACGGCTCATGGGAACGCTACAAAGCCCATGTCCTCGATGCCACCACCCTCCACAAAGCCAAGCAGTTCAAACACGACTACTACAGCACCCTACGCCGTGCGAGTCGTGAGTACCATGTCGACCTTGACTATATTGTAGGGTTTATCTGTGTGGAGAGTAAGTTTGGGGAGTATAGTGGTGACTACAGTGTCCTCGATGCCCTCACCACTCTCGCCTTTCACCCCAACCGTATGCAACGCTTCTTCAAGTCTCAGCTCAAGCACCTCTTTTTGATGGCACGAGAGCAGGGCTACACCATAGAGCGACTCAAAGGGTCATTTGCAGGAGCGATGGGGATGGTACAGCAGGTTCCTTCTGTCTTTAGAAAGTATGGGATGGACTACAACCACGACGGGGTCAAAGACCCATGGAGCTTAGAAGATAGTATCGGCATCATCGCACGCTTTATGCACAAAAACGGCTGGAGAGAGGGGCTACCCGCAGCCGTAACGACCAACTTCCACGCCATACGCTACCACCAATCCCCCAAACCCTCACGCAAACGACGCTACCCACTCAGCACCCTACGCAGACACGGTATCACGCCGACACAGCCCTTCACCCAATCCAAAGCCTACCTCCTCAAAGTCCACAACACCACCCACGATGACCTCTACCTAGGCAGTAGCAACTTCCGCGTCCTCACCCGCTACAACAACGCCACCACCTATGGACTCGCCATCCACCTCATCGCCCAAGCGGTGCGGTAGGCACACCTCCTATCCCACCCCTTATTGAATAGAAGACATAGTAGCATAAATTGATTGATGAATCTGAGAAAAAGAAAGCTTTTGCTTATTGAGTATCGCAGTAGCAGTTATATATTTCCTATCAATTCACTACCATCGTATACACTATGAGAAGAACAGTCTAATAACTATATGATTAAAAGCATATTAAACCCTATCAAAAGTTACATTAAAACATTTTATATACTAAACTCTTGTAATATCTATAAGTTTTTCACTCAATTAGCTTTTTAATATCTTTTATTTTGTATGCTGGTTTTTTACTATGTATCATAGCATGACAATTTGGATATACTGGTCTTAAATCTTGAATTGGGTTAATTTTATATTCCTCGTTAACTTCTGATAATGGTTTTACATGATGTACATGAATAAAACCTTTTCCAATCTCTCCAAATATTTTTTCAAAATCAAAATTACATACTAGACTTCTTGCATAATTCTTCATTTCTTAACCAATATAATTTTTAAGAGATTTTATCATTTTTTTGGTTATGCAAGAAGTCTATTACTTAAATCTGTTAACTCTAAAACATTTATTTTTTTATTGCTTCATTTTTAGTCAATATATTCCTTTGTAATCTAACGGCGAGGCTGAAGATAGCCAATACATTGCCGTTAGTAATGTATTGGCTACTCTGACTTGTTAGACTGTTAGTAAACTTCTTTTCTATGAGTAATTCTAATGAGAGTAATTACTAAAATATCATTCTCTTTTAAATACACAATTCTATAGTTTCCTGCTCTTTTTCTAAACTTACCTTTATGTTTACCTTTTAAAGCTTTATCATTTGAAAAATTTCCTACTTCTAAATCTTTGATTTTTTCAAAGATAAGTTTTTGATTTTGTGCATCAATTTTTTCTAACTCTTTAAAAGTAGCTTTTGGAACAATAATTTTAAACATTAGTTTAGTCCAAGTCTTTGTGCTACCTCTTCAAGGGAATATACTTCAGTTTTTCCAGCTTTTAATTCATCTATGCGTTTATCTGAAATCATCTCATCTAATGTATCAAAATATGTACCTACCGCTTTTTCAATAATATAAGTACGAGAGCGTTCAAGTTCTTGTGCATAAGAATCTAAAGCACTTAAAAGTGTTTCATCCATTCTAATATTTATAGCTTTCTTCATAATGTATCCTTTTGTAGATACATTATACTACAAATTTTTGTAAAATTCAAATGGAGTCTAACGGCTGAGTTAGGTTTTAAATATATTACGAATTAAATCTCCAATATTAGAACCTAAATTATCCATAATTTTTTCTATATTATTTTCAAATAATTTTTCCTGTTCTAAGGCTCTATCTATATTATCTTTAGTTACGATTTCTTTATTAAAATTTTTCTTATTATAACCATTTGCTAATATATTTGAAAGTTGCTTATCAATATATCTTCTATTTTTACTTGATGTAATCCAGTCATTAATATATAAAATTTCATTATCATATTTAGTAATATCATCTACATGCAATAATAACCAAAATTCAAATAGAGGATTTGTCATAGCAATATTAGACTTCTTGCATAACCTATCATTTAACCGCAAAACCTCTATCCAAGTTTACTAAAGCACAGATTAGATTAAATCTCAAGCCAAATCTTTTTCTTCTATTTCTGTATTT
>Ga0256837_1000121_pt1 | contig 71120 bp, 59 predicted proteins | sample 4562384metaG_FD_185976 | JGI IMG/M metagenome (GOLD analysis project Ga0256837, IMG submission 185976) | Hydrothermal vent microbial communities from Guaymas Basin, Mexico - 4561-384 | ecosystem: Environmental > Aquatic > Marine > Hydrothermal vents | place: Mexico: Guaymas Basin | collected... | reverse complement strand
ACAAGATGTGAGTATAGCGAACAATCTTGTTAAATGAAACGTATGCCCTGTGGGTGTAAAGCTGAATTAACAATATGTGAGTATAGCGAACAATCTTCGTCCGCTTTTGTTAATGATGTATCCGCAAAAAGCCTCGCCCGTCAATAATAAGACGAGTGGGGCTTTTTGTGATTTTGTACCAGTTTAATGAAGATAACTTAATCAAACTTCGCCAAAAATTATAAAAAACTCGAAAAACAAAAATTAGTATGGATGGCAAAGGCTGTTGGGTTGATAATGTTTTTATAGAAAGATTATTAATACATACGAATACATAAATGAAGCAAAACAGCAGATAGATAAATATTTTAATAATTTTTTTATTATTTATCACTGAATCTGCCCGTTGATTGGGGACAACTTTAGTAAACATTAAGTTTTGTTATCGGTTTGGCGAAGTTGGGTTCAATCAAGTCTTATTATAGACATAAAGAGGCATGTAAAGATACATGTTGTTAAACAAATTGAATTACGCTGACTCTAGTTTATAATTAATATCTATTATATAAATTGGAGTAGATATGGAAGGTATGTTTGAGTTGGTTGATAAGGGCGGAAACTTAATGTATGTCATTATGTTTTGTTCTGTTATCTCTGTAGGTGTTGCATTAGAACGTTTGATTAGTTTAAAACGTAATACTATAGATAGTAGTGCATTGCTTAATGAATTAAGCGTTGTTATTAATAGTGGCAATATTCAAAAAGCTATTGAAATATGTGAGCATACATCAGGTCCTACTGGTCGTATCTGCAAATCAGGGTTGTTGCGATATGATAGGAGTCGTGAAGAAATACGCGAGGCTATTCAAGATGCTGCCAATTATGAAATCCCATTTTTAGAAAGGTATTTAGGCGTGCTTTCAACAATAGCAACTATTACACCATTAGTTGGATTATTAGGTACGGTATCTGGTATGATAACTGTATTTAAAAATATAGAAGAACGCACACAATTGGGTGGAGTAATAGGTCCAGAGGTAATGGCGGGTGGTATTTGGTCGGCTTTGATTACCACTGCAGCAGGTTTATCTGTGGCAATACCTACATTTGTTGCCTATAACTTTTTGGTGAGCCGTTCTGAAGCATTGGTACATGATATGGAGCAAAGCGCTACAGATTTAGTTAATATTATTAGCACTAAAAAAGGTTATTAATCAATATGAAATTTCGCCCATTATCCACTAAGCGGAAAGCTATAATGGATTTAACGCCTTTGATAGATGTTGTATTTTTGTTGTTGATATTTTTTATGTTATCCTCATCTGTAATTACACAATCTGGTATTCGCATTAATTTGCCAACTGTCAGTAAAGCTAAAATAGGTCCAATAAATAGGATTGAAATTAAAATACCAAGTGATGACACTATATTTGTAAATAATCGACAGGTAACACTTGAAGAACTAAATAATATAATAGAAAATCTTGATCATGAAAAAATGGTAATGATTAAGGGTGATCAGGGGGCGTCTTTAGGACGTGTTGTGCGCATTTGGGATATATGCAAAAAAAATAATATAACTAAGTTAAATATAGCAACAGAAATTAATACTAAATTATAATGCGTAGATCACACGGCACGTTGCTTTTTATTACAATAGGTGGTGCATTTGTGGTGCATGTATTGGCCATGATTTTTTTTTCCTCAGTTGTAGTTGTAACAGTTGGCAATCCCAATGCAGGTTATCGTGAGGTTGATTTTACCGAGATAGATTTTGCTTATGAATTGGTAACTATTACTCCACCCATTACAAAACATTTTGCTCCACCTAAATTGCCACAGTTAAAAGAAATAAAATCATTAGGTTCATTGGAGATAATGCAAGGGCAACGTAAATTGTTTGATTCTGGCTTTTCGGTGGATAAGGATATTTTAGCAGAAGACAATAAAGACGAAGCTTTATCAACACCGCCTGTTGAGTTGCATTTAAACGATATGCCTCAGGTAGAGGTTGAGTCTATTGGCGGTATAGAGGTTCGTACAGGTGTGTATAGTTTGGTTGGAAAACCAATAAAACGCAAAATTTTATTTAAGCCTTCGATTGCTGATTATCCTTTGTGGGCTGAGGTTCAGGAAGTTGAGTTTAAATCTAGATTTGTAATTACAGTTAGTACAGGCGGAAGAGTTTTAAGGGTTCGTAATATAATTAGTAGTGGTTCTAGTGATATAGATAAGATCTCCAAATTATATTTATCTAAGTGGAAATTTAAACCAGTTGCTGCCCGTAAGGGTATAAAAGAGTATGTAGTTCCAATTAATTTTACTATTATTAAATAGTTTACAGTTGAGATTCTATGGGTAATATTTCAAAAAAAGATTCTAATAATTTACGCCATATAGAAGTGTCGGGATTAGTTGTATAATATTTTTTATTTTTTTTATCAATCCAAGTTATCACATTAGCATGGGATAACTTGTTGCGTCTTTTAGTTTTTATTTTTTGTAATTTGACTTGATATGTAAATTTATCAATATCTATATCAAAACGCTTATGGGCTATTTGATATGCCATATTAGGTATTTGATATATTACGCCAACTTCAGAGTTAATATTAGCCGATCTTAAATCAAAATTGAATGACCCTATAAAAACTTCTTTTCTATCAAAAATATATACTTTTGCGTGTAATGCTTTTTTTGATTTACCGCTCATTTTTAATGCCATATTATACTTTGATTTGGCATTTGATTTTAATTCGTATATTTCAATACCGCCTTTTAATAACTCTAATCTACGTTTAGCATATCCAGATTGTGCCATTACACCGTCAGTGGAGGACAACGAGTTGGTAATCACTCTTACTTTTATGCCTTTTTTTACTAGGCTTATTAGTTGCTTTGTACCTTCGAGTCCTGGTACAAAGTATGGTGATATAATTTCTAATGATGATTTAATTTGGTGTATATGTGGTTCTAAAAGCGATTTTAAATAGGTAACATTTATTTGTTTTGCACTAAGTCCTTTTCCTGGATCATCATATATGGCTTTTGCTTTTCCTGTAAACAACATATTATCAGTTTTTACTTTTTTAATATTATTCCAGTATTGATATGCAGTAGACGATTTTATATCTTGCACATATTTAGATATTTGTTGAGACTTATAAAATTTGTTAAGTTGTAATCTTAAGATATTTAAATCTTCTACTGTAGCTTGGTTGTATTTAAAATGTGATATCGGCACAACTACTTTGCTATTCCAATAAGCATCAAATTGAGTTTCGATATCTTTAACAATAGGTCCAATAGCCATTACATCTATATCTGAAAAATTAGAATTTTCATTGGCTGAAAAATACCCGTTACCTATATTTCGTCCGCCTACTATTGTAACTTGGGCGTCAACAGTAAAAGATTTATTATGCATTCTTCTATTAAGTCTGTGCCAATCAAAAATAAAATCTTTAAACCTAAAAAGTCGTGATGAAAAGGGGTTGTACACACTTACACTAATATTCTTGTGTTGATCTAAGGCTGTTATTATTTTTAAAACTTGATTATCTATACTGATATCATCTAGTAAAATTCTAACTCTAACACCTTTATCCGCAGAGCAAAGTAGAGCATAAAACATTAATTTACCAACTAAGTCAGCTCGCCATATAAAATATTGAACATCAATCGATGACATTGCTTTATCAATTAATAATTTTCTAGCAAAAAAAGCACCTAAGCCTTCATCTAATAAATACATTTGTGAGTTATTATTTTTATTTAATAATTTATTTACATATAAACCAAGGCTTGTATTTTGCGTATTATAAATGGCAGTAGTTTTAGTTTTTACAACATTTTTTGGTAAAGTTGAACATCCAGCAATCAATAAACAAATTAGTATTAAATTTGCACGCATGTGGTTATACCTTCTAATCGCAGGCGTTTGCGTATTATATGACTGGTTGTATCAACCATTAAAGTTAAAAGGCCAGATAAAATTATAAGAGCCAGTGCCACATCTAAGTGTTGATCACTGATGGCACTATCGATATAAAAACCAATAGTATAAATACCTATAATGCCTAAGAGGGCAGAATCTCTAATCATAACTTCCCAACGCAGAAATAAAAATGCAATAAACTGCCCAAATAATTGCGGTAAAAACCAAAAGAAATAACTATCTAATTTCCGTTTGTATACACCTTCTGGTATATCTAATTTATCACATAAACCAACACTTAAATAAGCCATAATGGCTGCATTGTGTAATGTTAATGCTATAACAGCAGGCAACATTGAAGGGCCTAATAGAACCAAAAACAAATAAGCTATAAATAATTCTGGTGTTGTTCTTAATATGATTAATAAAATGTGAAAAATATTTTTTGTTGATTTTGATACAAATTTAATTGAAGACATAGGGATTAATAAAATAGCTAGTATAGCTGTGCTAACAATAGATACTTGAGTGAGACTTATGGTGTTAATTAATCCTTGGGCGCCTAATTTGTAAATTTCTAAAAACCAATCATGAAAACTTTGTGTACTGCGCAAAGGCCATGGAGTTAATTCTGTTAGGTAACCAGTAGTATAAAAATGCAAATTTTCAGATTTAAAAATATATGCAAACGCAATTAAAGTAATAATAATAAGAATTTTAGTTTTTAGCCAATAGCGTAAAGAAAAAATTAACATGTAAAAGATAATTAATAATCCAGCAGCTTGATGGTAGTATCCTTCTCTAAACATTGTTTCTAAATAAAATCCAATAGTTGGAATACCTAAAAAGCCTAGTACAGCACTAGATCGCAATGCACATTCAAAACGATAACGAATATAATTAAACATCGCAGGAGTTATAATTGGTAAAATAGTATATATAAATCCGCTTAGTTTGGATGTTTGTTTTGATAATGCTTGGCGAGGAGCTTTATTAGACTCACTTTCAATTTCTGAAAATACTTTTGCAAATATCCCAATAAATGGAATTGTAATTGCCAGTACAGCACTAAGAGGAGTGAGACCAAATATAGGGATTAAAAGTAAGGCCCAAAAAATTTCATGTACTGATCGCAAGGCTATACATACAGCCCTAGCGTACCATTGGTTATAAAAAAACGCAATTATTGAGCCAATTATAATACTGATAGTTATGCTTACTATTGCTATTGCAACGGTAGTAAAAATGCTCGGATAAATCTCAGTAAACCTTGCAAAAGAAGGGCATAAAATACCATTTGCAATTTTGGATAATTCAATAATTGGATTTATGGTGCTGATTTCGAAATCTACAAAAAATAATGCGATAAATCCAGCTAGTAAAAATCCAAAACAAGTTTTTAACATGGTGCGTAAAGGTTGTTAATTTGTGAGCGTTTTATATTGCCTGGTGCATCGTCAAAGAAGATTTGTCCATCTTTCATACCAATGATTCTAGTTGCAAATTTTAAAGCAACTTCTACTTGATGCACAGAAAAAATAAATGTTTTATTACTATTGCTTAGCGTTGACATAATAATGTCGGAATTATGAGGATCGACTGCTGAAATTGGTTCGTCACCTAAAATTATATTGCCTCCATGGTATAACGCTCTGGCAATGGCGACCCTTTGTTGTTCGCCACCAGATAACTGTGATACTGGTGTTAATATTTTATTTTCAATACCTAAGTCTTTGAGTATGGTTAATATTTCTTGGTAACGTTGTGTATTTGGCTTGATTAAATTGCATAGATTTGTAAAAAAAGAATATCTTTCTAATCTAGCTATATATACATTGTGAAAAGTCTTTAATTGTGGAACTAGTGCAAATTGTTGTTGTATTAAATTTGCACCAGTAGGTATGCGTCTATATATCTCACGTAATAGTGTGCTTTTTCCAGCTCCGCTGGGGCCGATAATTGCAACGTGCTCTTTAAGCTTTAGCTCTAGTGAAATATTTTTCAGTGCGATAAAATCGCCATATTTAACATTTATATTTTTAATGGAGAGCATTATCTAACAATGCCAAGCGCCTTTGCAGTATCTAGGATAGGTTTGTAGTCAGCATTTTTGGCGGGTATAAAAGCAGATCTAGGAAAGCTAGCTAACAATTTTTTATCTTTTAAGTTCAGTAAAGCTTGGGTTAACTTTTGAGTAAAACCTTTACCCCACGTTTTGTCAACATCGCCGCGAATTGTCCAATTGTAATCAGGGTATTCGGGTGTTGTCCAAATAATTTGTACCTTAGATGTGTCAATTTTATGTTCAGAGATAGACCTATCCCAAACAGCATAATTTACAGCACCTACTAAATATGTGCCAGATTCTACTAATGAAATAGTTTTAGAGTGATCTCCACTAAATCCAACACGCTTAAAAATATGATTTGGGCTATCGTTAAATGCTTTGCGGATATAATATTCAGGCATTAATCTTCCAGAAGTTGAACCTTTAGAACCAAAGGTAAAAGTTTTATCTTGGATACCCTTAGGAAAGGTTTCGCTTTTTGCAAGTCCTGTTGAAACGTGGGCAATTATATATGTTTTAAATTTGCGATCTTCTGCTCCTTGAGCTATCGCTTTTGAACCTGCGACAGCCAAGCGAGCTTTAACGCCGGATAAACCACCAAACCAAGCTAATTGTACAACATTGCTTTTAAAGGCTGTAATAGAGGCAGTATACGATTTTACAGGTATATATTTAACTTTAACGTTTAATTGTTGACTTAGATATTTAGCTATGCCACCAAAACGTTTTTCTAATCCAGCGGAATTTTGATCTGGTATTGCTGTAAAGTTAAATGTAGGTGTTGCTTTAGCTATTGTGGTTAAACTGCATAAAACACTAACCAATAATAAAGTCTTTTTCATTTGCTTACCTTTAAATATTAAAACTAAAATGTTAATTTTGACCATTTATTTTATCTAAATAGCTTTAACTAATGAAGATATATTTTGCTAAAATTGCATGTTAATAAATATAAGTAATAGTTGCCTGTGAGGATTATTTTGTTAAGCTAAATGCTTATGCAATCGATTGCACATATTTAATAGGAAAAATAAATGGGAACATACCTCGCACTTGATTTTGGAGCGTCATCTGGACGTGCAATACTTGGCCATATACAAGATGGTAAATTAAATATTGAAGAAGTACACCGTTTTGAAAATGAAACCATTCAAATAGGTAAAAATCTATATTGGGATACTTTTAGGTTATTGCATGAAATTAAACAAAGTATTTTAAAATGTCATCATTTCGGAGCTAATATAAAATCGATGGGCATTGATACTTGGGGGGTTGATTTTGGTTTATTAGATAGAGAAGGCAGGCTTTTAGGTGTGCCGTATACTTATCGCGATCCTCGTACTGATGGTATGCAAGAGATAGTAGATGATATAATTGGTAGTGAACGTCTGTATGAGATAACAGGTATTCAAAGTATGTTTTTTAATACAATTTTACAATTATCTTCTATGCGTCAAAATGGTGATGCTATTTTGGATTTAGCAGAAGATTTATTATTTACTCCAGACTTATTAGCTTATTTTTTGACAGGTAAAAAAATAACTGAATATTCAATTGCTTCTACATCTCAATTATTAGATGCCAAAACAGGTAGCTGGAGTAATGAAATTATCGATAAATTAAATTTACCACGTAAAATTTTTGGGAAAGTTTCGCCATCTGGTTCTGATATAGGTATGTTGCGATCTGAGGTTTGTCAGGAATTGGGCGTTCACGCTTTTAACGTTGTGGCAACTGCTGGGCATGATACCCAAAGCGCAGTAGCTGCTGTACCATCTGATAAAGATGATTTTATCTTTATTAGTTGTGGTACTTGGAGTTTGTTGGGGGTGGAGTTAGATAACGCTTTAACCTCATCCGAAGCTTGCGCACAGCAATTTACTAACGAGGGTGGCGTTGGTGGCAAAATTAATTTTATGAAAAACATAATGGGCTTATGGTTAGTTCAAGAGTGTCGTAGACGCTGGGTTAAGCAAGGGGCTACAGATGATTTTGGAGAGTTATCTTTATTGGCAAAACAAGCACCTGCTTTTGGAGTATTATTAAATCCTGACGATGATAGTTTTATAGCACCTGCGGATATGCCTGTTACTATAAAAACATTTTGGAAAGATACCAATCAAGATGTTAGCGATGATAAAGGTGTTATGTTGCGTTGTATAGCAGAAAGCCTAGCTTTAAAATATCGCGCAACCATAGAAGATTTAGAGGACTTACATAATAAAAAATATGATACTATTTATATGGTCGGTGGCGGCATTCAGGATAGTTTATTATGTCAATTGACAGCCGATGCAACTGGCAGGCAAGTTGTTGCTGGGCCTATTGAAGCTACTGCAGCAGGCAATATTATTACGCAAGCTATTGCCAGTGGAGAAGTTGCTGATTTGACAGCAGGACGTAAGTTAATTGCTGATAGTTTTGATAATAAAATATATATCCCAAAACAAGATTGTCGTTGGGAAACTCACTATAAAAAATTTAAATCATTATTGAAATAAATAGTTTTGAAAGCCCCATAGGCAAAACCTATGGGGCTTTTTTTTTATGCTAAAGCTTTGAAGCTATCTTCAAGATTATTTAATTTTTCTTGCAATTCTGCTTGGCGAGCTTGTTCTGCCTTAACTACAGCTTCTGGGGCATTGCTAATAAATTTTTGATTATTCAATTTACCGCTTAAAGCTTTTAGACCTTTTGATACTTTGTCTATTTCTTTTTTGATTTTTTCTCTTTCGGCATCATTGTCAATTAAGCCCTCTAAAGCTACAAATATTTTGGCACTATCGGTTACTTCTACGGCAGAATTATGTGGCTGAGTTAAATTTATGTCTAATGCTTCAATTGTGCAATTGGCCATATATGTGATAAATTTTTTGTGTTCATCGACTAATTCTTTTATTTCTAAATTATTGGCAGAAATAAAAGAATTAATAATTATTTTTTCACCCACGCCTGTTTGGTTACGAATAGTTCTTACAGCACGGATAATATCTTGTAAAGTATCCATTGTCGAATGTAATTTGGTATCTATATACTTTTGGTCGGCCATTGGCCATGGGGCGTTGATAATGTATTGACTAGGTTTATCAGTTGATATCAAATCTCTAACAGGGGCAATTTTTGCAAGTTTTTCCCATAGTTCTTCAGTGATAAAAGGTACAATTGGATGTAATAGGCGCAAGATAGAATCCAAAATATGCGCTAATATTTGTTGGGATCTTATTTTGTCGTCGCCACCAATAGCAATAATTGGTTTGGTAATTTCTAAATACCAAGAGCAAAATTGATTCCATACAAAATCATAAGTAGTGTTTAGCGCTTGATTAAAATGGAAATTTTCTAAATCGTCACTAACTTTAGCAATTGTTTTATTTAAGTTAGATAATATCCATTTATCGGCAAAAGTTAAATCGTCATAGTTTATATTTGTTTTTTCAAATCCTTCTAAATTAATCAAAACAAAACGTGATGCATTCCATAGTTTATTAGTAAAATTTCGTCCCATTTCAAATTTAGTTGGAGATAATTTTACATCTTGTCCTTCAGTAGTTAGGCTGATAATGGAAAACCTAACGGCGTCGGCACTATATTTTTTTATCATTTCTAATGGATCAATACCATTGCCTAATGATTTTGACATTTTACGACCTTGTTCATCTAGTATTGTTCCATGGATGTAAACATCTTTAAATGGTATTTGCCCAATATTTTCTAAACCCATCATAACCATTCTGGCAACCCAAAAATAAATTATGCCACGATCTGTTACAAGGGTGTTAGTGGGGTAGTAGTAATCAAGTTCTTTTGTGTTTTCTGGCCAACCTAAAGTAGAAAAAGGCCATAAGGCAGAAGAAAACCAAGTATCTAGTACATCAGGATCTTGGTGTAGTTTTGTACTTTGACACTTTGGACAAATTTCAACACAATTGTCGGCACTTGGTATAACTTCGTTACAGTCTTCACAATACCAAATAGGAATGCGATGTCCCCACCAAATTTGTCGACTGATACACCAGTCTCTGACGTTTTCTAACCAAGACATGTAAACTTTTTCCCATCTGTTGGGGTGAAAAGTTAATTCCTTTGCATTTGTTTTGGCAATGGCAGCTTCTGCCAATGGTTTCATTTTGACAAACCATTGTTTAGATAATCTGGATTCTATAACGGTATCACATCTATAGCAATGTCCAACAGAATGGTCATGATCTTCTATCTTTTCTAATAGTCCTAATTCATCTAATTGTTTTATGATGTTTTTACGGCAGGTAAAACGATCTTGATTAGCAAAAACGCCAGCTTCATTATTCATTATACCATGTTCATCCATTACTGTAATTTCAGCTAAATTATGGCGTTTGCCTATTTGCCAATCATTTGGATCGTGAGCTGGAGTTACCTTGACAGCTCCTGTTCCAAAGGCAGAGTCTACATGTTCATCGGCAATAATAGGGATTTGTCGATTGACAAAAGGCAAGGTGATAGTTTTGCCAATTAAATCTTTATAACGCTCATCTTTGGCACTTACAGCAACTGCGGTATCGCCAAACATTGTTTCTGGTCGTGTTGTGGCTACTATCAAAAATTTATTTGGGTTTTCTGTTAAGGGGTATCGCATATGCCACATATGACCTTTATCGTCTGAATGTTCTACTTCATCATCAGCTAATGCAGTAGTGCATTGTGGACACCAATTTACTAAATAATTACCACGATAGATTAAATCTTTTTTAAATAGATTAATAAAATTTTCTTTTACAGCAGCAGAAAGTCCATCATCCATAGTAAAGCGTTCGCGTTGCCAATCACAAGATGAACCTAATTTTTTTAATTGATTGATAATTCTAGAGCCATATTCTGCTTTCCAATCCCAAATACGATTAACCAAAGTTTCTCTGCCAACATCATGACGAGTTTTGCCTTCTTTTTTTAATGCTCTTTCCACAACATTTTGGGTAGCTATACCTGCATGATCAGTACCGGGCATCCATAGGGTTTCGTGCCCCTGCATACGTCGCCAACGAATTAAAATATCTTGTATAGTATTGTTTAAAGCATGCCCCATGTGCAATGCGCCAGTTACATTTGGCGGAGGTATCACAATGGTGTATGGTTTTTTATCAGGATTTGGTTTAGATGCAAATAAATTTTTGTCTTCCCACATTTTATAAATGCGATCTTCAACATTGTCTGGGTTGTAGCGAGTGTCTAATTCTGTAGGCATATTATCTCTAATTATCTTTAACAAGTTTATATTCAAAAGAATCTACTAAAGCCTTAAAACTGGCTTCTAATATATTTTCAGAAACACCTATGGTACTCCAAAGGTCTTTTTTATCTTTACTGGTTATCAGTACGCGTACTTTAGAAGATGTACCATCGCCACCTTCAATGACTCTAACTTTGTAGTCAACTAATTTCATATCGTTTAACTGTGGATAATGGGGTACTAAAGAACGTCTTAAAGCACGTTTTATAGCATCAACAGGTCCGTGTCCTTCAGCTACTTTATGTTCAAGTTTTTCTCCAACTCTTACTTTTACGCTTACTTCAGATATTTCCGAGGTATGATTTGGACTGTTTTCTATAATAGAACGGTATCCCTCGCATTTAAAAAAGTTTAATTTGTCTCCCATTATTTTACGGATTAGCAATTCAAATGATGCTTCGGCAGACTCAAAACTATAACCTTCTTTTTCTAACTCAACTACTTTAGCTAATACCTGTTTAAGTGCTTCAGGGTGTTTGGATAAATCGTGTTTTTTTGACTTAGCAAGTACGTTTGATTTGCCAGATAATTCGGATATTAATATGCGTTGGGTATTGCCGACCGCTTCTGGTTTTATATGTTCGTATGTTTTAGAGTTTCTTGCGATGGCGCTTACATGTATGCCACCTTTATGTGCAAATGCTGATATGCCAACAAATGGTTGATTGCCAATTGGGTTTTGGTTTGTTATATCCCAAACAAAATGGCTTGTTTCAGTCAGTTTTTGTATATGTGTGTCTGGTAGGCATTGTTTGTTCATTTTTAATTCTAAATTGGCAATAATGCTTGTGATGTCTGCATTGCCACAGCGTTCCCCAATGCCGTTAATTGTGCCTTGTATATGTTTAGCACCACCTTCTACGGCAGATAAACTATTGGCTACGCCTAAACCACTGTCATTGTGGGCGTGGATACCAATATTAACAGTGGTTATTTTTTTAACATCACTAACAATTTTTTGTATTTCAAATGGTAAAGAGCCTCCATTTGTATCGCATAAGACCAGCGTAGAAGCACCTGCATTTTGAGCTGCTAAGATAGTTTTAATGGCATATTCTGGATTGCTTTTATATCCATCAAAAAAATGCTCGGCATCATATATGACATGTCTATCATGTTGTTTTAAGTATTCTATGCTACTGGCTATCATAGCTAGATTTTCTTCAAAGCTCACTTTTAAAGCATCTGTAACATGTAAATCCCAACTTTTGCCAAAAATTGTTATGACAGGAGATTCTGCATACAAAAGGGCATTTAAATTTTTATCATCTTTGGCGTTTGTATTGGCACGTCTAGTTGAGCCAAACGCAGCGATTTGAGCATGTTTAAGATTTTCTTTTTGAATAAGTTTAAAAAAGTTTTCATCTTTAACATTAGAAAATGGCCAGCCACCTTCTATAAAGCTAATACCTAGTTTGTCTAGCTCGATAGCAGTTGATAATTTATCATCTAAAGAAAAGGATATGCCTTCTCCCTGAGAGCCATCGCGTAGTGTTGAATCGTATATTTCAATTTTGTTTGACATAATTTACCTAACTAATAATAGAAGCAAGATTATACAATGAGATATATTAGTTACAAGTGGCAGCTAATATGGATATTAATTTATATTGTATTTAAAATAAATTTTCTAATATTTCATTTGAATTACTTAAATATTTTTGTGGTATTCGTAAATTATCTTTATAAGTCTCAAGTAATTTATTATTGAGCATAAAAATTAATTTATCTTGAATTAAAGGAAACTTATATAGTTGTATACCAGATCTTAAGCGTAGTCCAACCATTGCTTTTTCTTGTTGTTGGGTCAATGGTGATAAGCTTTCTATCTGGCAGTCATTTTGCCAGTTTGATATATAAGTGTCTATATTGGCAGAGTTTACATATCTTTTAATGCCATCAAACCCAGCGGCAGAAGTACCTATTCCAATATATTTTTGATATGTCCAGTAGGCAGTGTTGTGTAAACTGATATGATTGTTGCGAGCAAAGTTAGATATTTCATATTGTTTAAAACCATTTTGCTCTAGCAATTTACAAGCTATATTATATTCTTTGACTGTCTCGGTGTCGTTAGGTAATACAATTTGTTGTTTTTTTACTTGATTATATAATTTTGTTCCTTGTTCTAGGCTTAAAATATATAAACTGCAGTGTTTTATGGGCAATGATGATAATCTTTTTATATCTTTTTGAATTCTATTTGTATGCGATGGTAAACCTATGATTAAATCAGCCGATATATTAAATCCTACTGAGCTTAGCATATTAATTGTTTTTATGGCTAATTGTGCCGAATGTATCCGTCCTAGTTGTTTTAATACTTGGTTGTCAAAGCTTTGTATGCCAACGCTCACTCTATTGACGTTATATTTTAATAAAACTTCAATTTTAGATGGACTTAACGTGCCGGGGTCAATTTCAAATGAAAATTCCTCTAAATCTTGACTTATCCACGGATTTAATGCATTTAATATGCGTTGAATTTGCATAGTATTTAAGCGACTTGGTGTACCACCGCCGATATAAATCGATTTTAATTTTTTGTATGGTTTTAATCTAAAACTTAATTCTTTTAGCAATGTATCTAAATATTTATTAATTCTATGTTGTGAGGCATTGCTTTCTGTGCAAAAATCACAATAACTACAAGTTTGGATACAAAAAGGGATATGAATATAAAGGCGCATAATTTTATTATTGCATATTTTTAATCACACTGCTAATTATTAAAATTGTATCAATTGATTTAAAAGCTTATGATAAAATAATGAATAATGATTTTATACTAAAAGTTGATGGTTTAACCAAAACTTATGCCAATTTTAATGCTGTAGATAACTTGTCATTTAGTGTTAAAGCAGGAGATATTGTAGGTTTTTTAGGACCAAATGGCGCAGGTAAAAGCACAACAATGCGTATGTTGACAGGCTTTATTAAACCTAGTTCAGGCACGGCAAATATTGGTGGTTTTGATATATGTAAAGATTGTCGGCAGGTTCAAAAAATAGTTGGCTATCTTCCAGAATCATCACCTTTATATCTTGAAATGACACCTTTAACATTTTTACATTATAGAGCTAAATTGCGTGGTTTTAATAAACAACAAAGGGATAAACGCATTACAGAATTATTTGAACTTATTGGTATTACCGATCATGCAAAAGTGCCAATTTCGCAATTATCTAAAGGTTACAGGCAAAGGGTTGCTTTGGCAGATGCTATTTTACATCGACCAAAATTAGTTATATTAGATGAACCAACATCTGGTTTAGACCCTGCACAAATAACCGATTTTAGAAATTTAATTAGGAATTTAGTGCCCGAAACAAGTGTCTTATTATCAACGCATATCTTACAAGAGGTTGAAGCTATTTGTACAAAGGTTGTCATTATTAAAGATGGACGTTTATTAGTGTCTTCAACTCCACAAAATTTATTAAAAAATAGTGCATTATCTGAACCTATCGTAGTGGAATGTCAGAACATTAACAATCAAACAATTGACGCTTTAAAGCAGATTAATGGTATTAAAAGCGTAACAGTTGATACAGTGCAAGAATGGTTTTATTTAGCTATTTATACAACGGCAGATGATATTCGTACTCGGATATTTCAGATAATTACTGAAAATGGTGGCATTATTAGAGAATTACATCGCAAAGAGTTAACCTTAGAGAATATTGTAATATCTACATTAGAAGGTGGACATAAATGAGAGCTTTACAACAATTAAATGCAATGATATTGCGTGAGTTGCGCAGTTATTTTTTAAGCCCTATGTTTTACATTATCAGTATTGCATTTTTATTGATGAATGGCTTGATATTTTCGGTGATTATATCTGCATTACAGCAACCAGATGCTCCACATGGTGCTGTGATGAAATCTTTTTTAGGCGGTAATGAATTTGTATTATACTACATAATGTTTGTAGTGCCAATTATTACTATGCGAACTTTTAGTGAAGAAATATCTACAGGTACCATTGAACTATTGACAACAGTGTCTATTTCAGAAAAAACCATAGTATTGGCAAAATATATATCGGCTAGTTTGATTTATATAATTTTGTGGATTCCTACATTATTATATCCCATTATTTTAAGTAATTATACGCACATTGATATTGGACCAATTGTGACAGGATATATAGGTTTATTGACATTAGGGTGTATGTTTACAGCAATTGGAGTGTTTTTTTCTGTTTGGACACGCAATCAGGTGATAGCTGCAATTACTACTATTATGGTTTTATTTGGTATATTTGGTGCTGGAATGGGTGAATATACAATGGCTTCTGGCACTATGCGTGAAGTAGCAATTTATATTAACATTTGGAGCCAATTAGAAAATTTTTCTCAAGGTATTTTGGACGTTAATGCACTTATCTATTATGCTAGTGTTGCAATGTTGTTTTTATGGGCAGCCTTACAACGAGCTGAGGCTAAACGGTGGAAATAAAAACAATGATATCAAAGCGATATAATATTTTGTTGTGGTTAGCTATTGTTTTGGCCTTACTTAGTTTGGTTTTAATTAATTGTAATGCGGCTTATCATAACTGGCGATTTGATTTTACAAGCGATAGTTATTTTAGCCTTTCACCCAAGACTAAAGATGTTTTAAAAGCTGTTAAGCATAAGGGTTTAAAAGTTAAAATATATGTTTTGCTCGATAGGCTAAATGCTGCATATGCTGATACTAAAATATTGTTGCAACGATATAATGTTTCAGATGCAGTTGATGTTATTTATATGGATCAAGATCGTGATCCAGCAGGTACAAAAGCTATTTTGGATAGACTTAAAATAAAAGAGAATAATATCATTGTATTTGAGTGTGGCCAACATCAAAGATTTGTTAAATCTACAGGGTTGTACGAATGGAGCAAGCGTTCACCATTAGATAAAAATCCAGCCAAAGTAATAGGCTTTAGGGGAGAAGAGGTAATAACCTCTGGTATAATGTCTGTGTCAGAAGATACACCTAAATTTGCTTATGCGGTTATTGGGCATGATGAAAGGTCGTTAAGCAATACAGGTGTGGATGGTTGTTCTAAATTTGCACAAGCTATTTTGCGTGCCAATATTGGCATAAAAACAATTGCTACACTTAATGCCCCTAAAATTCCAGAAGATTGTAATTTGTTAATTATTAATAGACCACGCAGTATTTTTAAACCACATGAAATAAAATTACTTGATATGTATTTAAAAAGAGGGGGACGCTTGTTGTTGTTAATGGATGCTCCCATTGAAATACGTCCATATCAAAGTGCTAATATTAATTTGAAAAATTATTTTAAAAAATGGGGTGTAACAATTAATAATGATTTAGTTATTGATTCTACTCAAAATTTAGCAGGTTTTGGTGCGGGAACATTAAGTGCTAAAGTATTTGGATTGCATTCTGTAGTAAAGCGTATGGGCAATACTCCTTTGATTTTTTCTAATGCTAGAAGTATAGATTTACCTACTGACAAAACTGCAGGTAAGGTTCAAAAAGATATGGATTGGACTCCATTGGTTCGCAGTTCGCAGGATTCGTGGGGCGAGCAAGATTTGTCAAAATTAACAAGTATTTCAAAAGACGCAAAAGATGTCCAAGGTCCATGTAATTTGGCAGTATCGTTTAGCCGTTTATTTAAAGATGCAAAAGGTAAAGCTACAATAGCAAGGGTTTTTATCATAGGTTCTTCAGTACTGGCGAGTAATCGCAATGCAATTGGATTTGAACATTCAAGTAATTATGATTTCTTAATGAATACTGTTAATTATTTAACGGGTCGTGAAGAAGTTTCAGGCATAGGACCAAGAAGGCCAGAAAACGTCAGATTAAATTTATCACGCTCTCAGCTTAAAGTTATTTTTATTTTAGTTATGTTAATAATGCCATTATTAATTGCACTTATAGGTTTAATAGTATGGTATTTTCATCGTTCAAAGAGATTTAGATAATGAGCATCAGGCGTTTTATTATTATAAGTGTATTCGCTATTGTTAATATTTTAATATATGGTTTACAGCATCATAAGGATAGTTTAGTCATTCAATCTTCTAAACAGTTAATATCTTTAAATCCTAATATTATTACTGGTATGGCCATAAAACCTGTTAAGTCAGATGCTTTGATATTTAAATATTTTGATAAGCATTGGAGCTTGGATAAATCTGATATTTTATTGGATCAAAAACAGATGCGTCAGTTGGGTGGTAGATTGTTTGCTTTAAAAGCATTGCGCTCTGTACCATCTGAAGAAATACCCAATATCGGCAGTAGACGTGGAAGCTTTGAGCTTTCAACCACTAATAAAACCATCAAAGTTAATGTATTTGGCGAAACTTTATTAGATCATAATTCATATATTACGTTAAATAATGATGACGTAGTTTATGTGGTAGAAGGTAATTTGGCTGATATCTTATTAACAGATATTGATTTATTAAAGCGTCGTCAAATATTTACTATAGACGCACAAGATATTAGCGAAATCAATATAAAAAGTAAGCATGCTAATATTTTAATCAATCAAAAAAATGGTATTTGGAAAATACGCAAACCAGTTGAAGACTGGATTGACGGTAAGAGATTAGGTACTGCATTAAGCGCAATTGCAGGCGCTAGGGCTATTAAGTTTATAAAGGGCGGTGTGGCAGATTTGTATACATTATTTACTGCTGAAAATGCTGATTATATAGTTACACTAAAAAGTAAAAATTTACAAACAGAGACGGCATTTATTGTTTTTGATAAGTTGTCTGCAAAATTATACGCCATGATACCTGGCAGTAAAACAGTGGTAGAGCTAGATTTGTTATTGATTAATGACGTAGGAGCATTGGCAAACGAGTTTAGATCGCCTTATATTTTTGTTTTGCCTGCAACAAATTTTGTGAGTTTAAAAATTAATTGGCAAAATAAAAATATTAATTTAGTAAAACAAAATAAGAATATTTTTATTAATAATAAAAAAGTGTCATTTAAAAATGCGGTTTTATTTATTAATAAGGTGTTAAATTTACAAATAAAAAGTTATTTATATCCAAAAAATTTAAATATTCCCAAACACTATAATACTATTGTATTAAAGACTAAAGAGGCATCTCTACAGGTTGATTTTTGGAAAGCAAAATCACAAGGTTATTGGGCAAGACGTCATGGTGAGGCAAATATATATCGCGTAGATGAAACCCAATTGCCATCTTTTGATATAGACTTAAGTCATTTTTAATATTCGATTTTTAACACAAATAAAATCATATTAGTTGGCACAGGCTAGTAGAGCTTTAATTTACATTGCCATAATTTATAAAATATAGAGTGTTGTAGAGTCTATTTTTTGTATTTTCTTTTTTATTTAACACAATTTCATTAAAAACGATAAACAAATAGTTGAAAATGATATTTATTAAACAAATGTTGAGGTTAAATTATACGAAGTAGATAGTTTGAAATTTAACTATATTCAAATGGGTATTGCTTGTAGCAATAAGGTGTATTTTTAAATAAAGGATTGTATATGAAATGTTTAAATACTTTAACATTAAAAATAAACAAATTTAAAAATATAAATAAATACTTCACCTTGATAGAATTATTAGTAGTGATAGCTATTATATCTATTCTAGCATCAATGCTTTTGCCGGCATTGTCCGAGGCCAAATCCAAAGCCAAACAAGTATCTTGCTCTAATAATTTAAAACAACTTGGTTTAGCTAATATTAATTATTCATTAGATTATAGAGGTTATCTTATTGAAGATATGTATTGGACAAAAAATGAATTAGAATATGTCGGTATTGAAAAATCATATAATCCGCCTATCTATAATGTTTTTTATTGTTCTTCGCAAAAAAAGGAAGATACCGAAACTAGAAGAGTTTATGAAGGTGGGGTTCCTGTAGCCAAAGTGCAAATATCATATGGATATAATTATGATTATTTATGTACTGCATCAGGAGGTGGTCCCACAAGGAGCAGTTCAGTACAAAATCCTGCACAACTTTTAATGTGGGCGGATAGCGCTAAGCAAAATACTTTACAAAGTTATTTTTTGGTTAGATTTCCAATACCACGTGGTACTAATAATATATCGTTACGACATAAAAATGGTAGCAATTTGGTATTTGTAGATGGACATGTTGCTTTGCATACATACGATGAAGTAATGGTTGATGGTTATAGTTCAAGTGATCCAAAAGTTAAGGCCTTTTGGTCTGGTGGCAAGTAAATACAGATTGTAGATTGGGATTTATTAATATACTGCAATTAGCAGGGTTAATATTGACTATATACAAACTATCTATATTCTTTGCAGATTTTAAAATTTTAAAGGATATATATGTTTTTTCTATCTAAAAAAAAGCGTGGTAATATTAAGGATGATATTTTATCGGGCTTAACTGTTGCGTTGGCTCTTGTGCCAGAAGCAGTGGCATTTTCATTTGTAGCAGGAGTAACGCCTTTAGTTGGATTATATGCTGCTGCTATTGTTGGCTTGATAACTTCGATTTTTGGTGGACGTCCTGGTATGATTTCTGGTGCAACTGGTGCATTGGCAGTGGTAATGACAAGCTTGGTTGCAACTCATGGTATAGAGTATCTATTTGCCACTGTGGTGCTGATGGGTATTATTCAAATAACTTTGGGCTTATTGCGTATTGGTAAGTTTGTTAGATTAATCCCGCATCCAGTTATGCTTGGCTTTGTGAATGGCTTGGCAATTATTATATTTATGGCACAATTGGGGCAATTTAAAACTTTAAATATGGCAACTGGGGCTATGGAGTGGCTAAGTGGCTCAAATTTAATAGTTATGTTAATTATGGTTTTGTTTACTATGTGTATAATTCAATTTTTACCAAAATTAACCAAGGCTGTGCCAGCGTCTTTAGCAGCTATTGTGGGCATTACATTATTATCGCAATTTTTACCATTTGGAGAAGATGTGCGAACGGTTTGGAATCAACTGCGTGATATGACTTCTACAAGCGTTCCAGATTCTGCCATAACTTTAAAAGGTAGTTTGCCATCTTTTCATATTCCAAATGTGGCTCTCACGTGGGATAATTTTAAAATAATATTACCTTATTCAGTTATTTTGGCTTGCATTGGTTTGATAGAATCATTGATGACTTTAACATTAGTAGATGAATTGACTGGTACAAGGGGTCGCAGTAATAAAGAATGTATGGCTCAAGGTGCAGCTAATATTACCTGCGGTTTTTTTGGGGCTATGGGAGGTTGTGCTATGATAGGTCAATCAATGATTAACGTGCGTGCAGGTGGCCGTGGGCGACTTTCTGGTATTACTGCAGCAGTCGCACTTATTGCTATTATTTTGGTGGCAGCCCCACTTATTGAAAAAATACCATTAGCAGCATTGGTTGGTGTAATGTTTATGGTTGTTATAGGTACGTTTGAATGGGCTACATTTCAAATTATTAGAAAAGCACCAAAATCAGATGTTTTTGTTATGGTCTTAGTGACTGTGGTTACCGTTTTTACAGATTTGGCTATCGCTGTTGGTGTTGGAATTATTGCAACTGCATTATTGTTTGCATGGCAACATGCCAAGGAAATAGTTATAACAGTAGTGGAAGAGGATAAACGACATCGCAGATATGATGTAAATGGTGCTTTATTTTTTGCTTCAACAACTAGTTTTAGAGAAGCTTTTGATCCTATCAATGATCCAGATAATGTGATTATTGACTTTTTAAATTCACGTGTTTGTGATCATTCTGCTGTGGAAGCAATACATGCTTTGGCAGAGAGATATCGAAGTGTTGGTAAAAATATACATTTAAGGCATTTATCAGTAGAGTGTAGCGCCTTATTAAAACAGATGGGTGATTTGGTTGAAGTTAACGTTTTAGAAGATCCTGATTACCATTTAGCATTAGATAAGTTAGCTTAAGCATAGATTTACATTTATTGTTATATTTTTATAGCAATAAATGTAAATAAATTTTACAATATGTTAATGCAAAATTTAACACATTCTATTTTGTTGCAGACATTAGATAAGGTATATGAAGGTATTTATTTACTTAATTCTGATGGTTATATATGTTATTGGAATCGTGCTTGTGAAATAATCACAGGTGTTAAGGCAAGCAGTATTCTTAATAAATCATGTGAAGAACTAAATGATAAATTACATACTAAATATATTTTAAATGATTTTAAAGATGGTATTGCAGGTCCTATGGGGCAAGATGTGATACCGCTACCAGAGGAAAAGGTAATACGTAGTTTAGATGGGCGTTTAGTGCCGATTATTGCTAGACAATTATCATTGGTTGATCACAATACAAGAGCCTTTTTTTTAGGTGAAATATTAGAAGATATTAGTTCATTAAGGCAAGCCCAGCGCAAACAAAGAGGTTTGGAAAAGCAAATTGAGCGGGTTGGCGACCAACGTAAAGTTCATAAGATGATAGGTAAACATCCTTTGATGGAGCAAGTTTATGAGCAAATACGTCAAGCAGCCACTACAGATGCTGCCGTGTTAGTTTTGGGTCAAAGTGGCACAGGAAAAGAATTAGTCGCGGATGCTATACATCATTTTTCTAAAAGAAAAGACAAACCATTTATTAAAATTAATTGTTCTGCTATACCAGAGGCACTTTTAGAGAGTGAATTATTTGGTCATGTTAAAGGCTCTTTTACGGGAGCATATCAAGATAAGGTTGGTCGTTTTGAAGCTGCCGAGGGCGGAACTGTATTTTTGGATGAAATAGGTGATTTAGCACCGCCTATACAAGTTAAGTTACTAAGATTTTTGCAAGAAAAAACTTTTGAAAGGGTTGGTGAGTCAATTACTAGACATGCTGATGTGCGTATTGTGAGCGCTACAAATGTAAATTTAACTACTGCAGTAATTCATAAAAAATTTCGTGAAGATTTATATTATAGGTTAAGAGTTTTCCCTATTAAATTACCTTCATTATCAGCTAGGCGAGATGATATACCGTTGTTGGTGCATCATTTTTTGGTGGAATTTTCACGAAAAATGCAAAAGGATATTACTTCTATTTCAACGGAAGCAATGGCAATTTTAACGCAGCATTCTTGGCCGGGAAATATTAGAGAATTAGAAAATGCTATTGAATATGCTTTTGTTATATGCAATGGTACTACTATAGAAGAAGAGCATTTACCGCATGAATTAAGAATGGGTATGAGTGATATTAACGAAAGATTTAGCAATACATTTGATGATACTTATGAAGGCTCATTATGTGATGTTGCTGTAGATGTATCAAAAAGTGATGTGCAATCTTTATGGCAAGTTGCACAACAGTTAAAAAATCCAGAGACAGATAAAAAAATTTTAATAGACACCTTAGAAAAAACAAGGTGGAACCGCACTAAAGCTGCAGAAGCCCTTGGTTTAAGTCGTATGACTATTTGGAAAAAAATGAAAAAATACGATTTATTATAATGGATAGTTTTATATTAAATTTATTTGTTATTTAATAATTTTACACAATTATTAAATACATTTTGTACAGTTATTTTGCTAAGACATTCATAGGTTCCAAGTTTGCAAGTTCTTTTGCGACAAGGAATACAATCTAATTCTTCATCTCTTAATATAATGGCTTTGTCAGAAAACGGTCCTGTGCGTATATAATCTGTAGAGCCAAATATGGCAATTTGCGGTATTTTTAAAGCGGCAGCAATATGCATTGGCCCTGAATCATTTGAGATAAAAATATCACATCCCGCAGTTAAATATATGGCTTCGCTTAAACTTGTTTTAGCACATAAATTTATACCAGGCATATTTTCTGTAGGCTTTTGATCAGCCTTTGCGCCAGTAATAATTACTGTGGCATTTAACTCGGTTTGCAAACGCTTGGCTAGTTCAGAAAAATTATTAGTTGGCCAGCGTTTAGCAGGTCCAAATGCAGCGCCAGGGGATATGCCTATAATGTTTTTGTGTTGTGGTATATTAAATTTTTTAAATGTTTGCTCAATAATATTTTGTTTATCCGTATTTATTAATCTTATATTGCTATCGATGCTTGTTGTTGGCTTAAAACTTTGTTTTATTATATTTGTATAATAAAAAACTTCATGTTTGGATAATAATTTTTGACGATTAACATATATTGGATGGCTTAACATAAAACCACGACAGTCACGATTATAGCCTATTTTAATTTTAATGCCTGCCAAAGATACCATTAGTGCAGCTTCAAAGGCATTTTGAAATAAAAAGGCAGCATCAAATTGTTTTGCTTTTAGTTTTTTGCAAAATTTTAAAAATCCAAATGGTAATTTATCGGTTGTGGTTTTATCAAATGCGATAATCTCATCTATGCAGTCAAGATGTTCAAATAAGCCAGCTACCCATGGTCTGCCGACAATAGCAATATGGGCATTTGGACAAAGGTTGCGTATAGCGCGTAAGCCTCCAATGGCCATTACACAATCTCCAATCCAGTTTGGAACGCGAATAACAATACGATTTAATTTTTTATAATTTATAGTTTTCAACTTATTAGCTCATATAGGCGACTTAATCTAGCAGGATCACCAGCTAATACCAATGTATCGCCAGCTTCTAAAATTAAATCTGGTTTAGGATTAAATAAAAATGCTCCATTGGCGCTAGTAATGGCTAAAATTAAAAATCCTGTTTTTTTAGGTATAGCCGCGTCCATAATAGTTTTGTTGATAAGGGATGATTGCATAGGTATGATAACTTGTTCAATAGTCATATTAGCATTGTTGATATCTGTAATGCCATCCATTAGGTTTACTACGCTTGGTTTTAAAAGCATATTAGAAAGTCGGATGCCAGTTAATTTGCCAGGATTGATAACAGAGTTTGCTCCTGCATGCATAAATTTTTTGCATGAACTCTGCGAAGTTGCTCTTGATATTATTTTAATTTCTTTGGATATGCCCCTGATTGTTACAATGCTAAATAAGTTTTCTGCATCGTTGCTAATTGCTAAAATAATACCCAAGGCATTTTCGATACCTGCATCTATTAACACTTTCTCATCGGTCGCATCACCTATTACGTATAATTTGATATGATGAGGTTCTTTTAAATTATCTATTTTTTGATCATCTTTTTCTATGACCACAAATTTCTGTTTGGCAGCATTCATTTGTTTGATTACTTCTAAGCCCACACGCCCAGAACCGACAATAATATAATGGTTGCGTAATTTTTTTATTTCTTTAATCATTTTTCTCCTTCTGATTTTATTATGAAATACTCCCTCGATAATTACTGATGTAATCACCGCAATAATGGCAGCCATAATAACAATTCCAATGATTATATAAATTGATGTAAAAATTTTACCAGCTGGACTTAAAGGCAAAGCCTCTTGATAACCTACTGTAGAAATTGTAATAGATGTCATATAAAAAGATTGGATTAAATCCCAACCTTCAATTAGATGATATCCAATTACCCCTGTTAAAAAATGTATTATAAAAATACTTAATACTCTTATATTAGTTTTACGCATTTTGTAATATCTTTAAAATAGCATCGCAATGTTTTTGTGTAGAACCAGCTTGAGCTCGCATAACCTCTACACCAAGTTTGCCAATTGATTGCAAGTCTCGATTTAATAAATTTTGTTGGCATTCTAATATTAACTCTTGTTCATCTTTTACATTAATGATAGCACCCGCTCTTTGAAGTAAATTGTATGTTTCTTGAAAATTATATATTGATGGACCACATATAATGGCTTTGCCCAAAGCGGCTGGTTCCATTAAATTTTGACCACCATGGTCAATTAAAGTTCCGCCAATATAAACTGAATCAGATAAACCATATACTTGTGATAATTCTCCTATCGTATCTAATAATATAATAGAATTTTCTATATATTTTTGATTTTTATCTAACTGGGTTTTACGAATGCAATTGATTTTTTGATTTATAATCATGCTTTCAACTTCGTTATAACGTTCTGGATGTCTAGGGGCTATAATTAGAGTTAGTTTTTTTTGTTTAATTAAAGGTTTTAAGGCGTTTAATAAGTATGTCTCTTCTGGGCTATGTGTTGATCCAGCAACTAAAATAATACGTTTTGGATAATTATTTAGAGCAGAGGTTATGTTTTTAATTTTATCATTTTTAGGGGTGTAATCTAAATTGTCATATTTCATAGACCCAAGTTTTTTTATTTTTGCATCATCTATGCCTAAAAGCCTTAACCTATCTGCGTATAAATTGGTTTGCATCCAAAAATAATCAACGCCGTCAAACATTGGTTTTAAAATTTTAATTGCTCGTTTAAAGCCTAGGCAAGATCTATGAGTTAAACGTCCATTGATAATGGCAACGGGAATATTCATTTTTTTAGCAGTCATTATAAAGTTTGGCCATAGTTCTAATTCTGCCAATAAAATTATTTTTGGATTTATTTTTTTTAAGATACGTTTTACAGACCATGTAAAATCAAATGGGTAAAAAATTAAATTATGTTCTGTAAAATGTTTTTGCGCCATACGGTATCCAGTAGCTGTTGTTACTGAAATTACTATATTGAAATCAGGATTTGTTTTTTTTAATTTTGCTACTAATGGACGACATAATAATACCTCTCCAACTGATACTGCATGTATCCAAATATTATTTTCAGTTTTTACTGTTGGCAATACAAAACTAAATTTTTGTAATAAGCCAATCCTATGTTTATCACGCCGTATTATAGATATTATAAAGTATGGTGCGCTTATGAGTAAAAAAATTAAATATACTAAATTAAAAATCATATTAGCCTAAAAAATCAGGGGTTGAGGTTGAGGTGCTTTTAGTTTCTTTTTTTATTTGAAAAGTTTGAATAGCATCGATGAAAATTTTACCATAACTATGTAGTTTTTTGTCACCTACTCCTGATATTTTAGACATTTTTGTTAAACTGTCAGGTTTAAAATGGGACATTGCTTCTAAAGTTTTATCAGGAAAAATTCTGTAAGCAGGGACATTTTCTTTTTTTGCCATAGTAAATCTTATTTTGCGCAAATGTTCAAATAAATTAGATTTTTTTTCATTGTTATTAGTGTATGAATGTTTGTTGTGTTGTTTAGATTTTAATTTATTTTTTTTAAATTGTCTAATCAACACTTTTTGTTTGCCTATTAAAATGCTTTTTGATTGTTTAGTTAATTGTAGTCCTCCATAGCCTTCATTATCAGTTTTTAGATAGCCTGATACAATTAATTGTCGAACAATATGTTTCCATTCTATAGAGCTGTGCTCTAAGCCAATATTAAATGTAGAAATATTATGATGGTTATTATTTAAAATTCTATCTGTTTCTTTGCCCAGTAAAACATCAATCAAATAACTAGAACCAAATCTTTGACCTGTTCTATAGGCACAGCTTAATATTTTTTGTGATGCTATAGTGGCATCTTGCATTTGAGGTGGTTCAATACATACATCACAATTATTGCATTTGTCAGGTACATATTCGTCAAAATAATTTAGGATAATTTGTCTGCGACATGTATAGCAATCACATAAACTTAACATAGCTTCTAATTTTTGTTTAGTAATACGTTTGTATAGTTCGTTTCCAGAGCTTTCTTCAATCATTTGACGTAACATAATGACATCTTGCAAGCTATATGCCATCCATGCATTTGATGGCAATCCATCACGCCCAGCGCGTCCTGTTTCTTGATAATAGGCTTCGATACTTTTAGGTAACGTTAAGTGAGCTACAAAACGTACATCTGGTTTGTCGATACCCATACCAAAAGCAATAGTTGCCACTATAATTGTAGAGCTATCTCGTAAAAATGTTTCTTGGTTATTATTTCGTTCTTCCACAGGCAATCCTGCATGGTAGGGAAGGGCACGCCTGCCTTTTGTATTTAACCAATCAGCGATGGCTTCTGTTTTTTTGCGAGACAAACAATATATAATGCCAGCTTCATTTGGATGGTAAGTGTTTATAAAATCTAGCAATCTAACTTTGGCATTATCGCCATCGGTAATAGTATATTTGATATTAGGTCTATCAAAACTATTAATAAATTGTTTTGCATTAGCTAAGTCTAATTGTTCTATAATTTCTGCTCTTGTTCGTTTATCGGCAGTAGCAGTTAAAGCTATTCTTGGTATAGTTGGAAATCTTTGATGTAAAATAAAGAGTTTTTGATATTCTGGTCTAAAATCATGTCCCCATTGACTTACGCAATGAGCCTCATCAATAGCAAAAAGTGATATTTCGCAGGTTGCTAGTAAATCAAGTGTCTGTGGCATTAATAGTCGTTCTGGCGCAACATATAAAATATCTAATTGACCATTTTGCAATCTTTGCTTAACTTGGTTTTGTGTCGTTATATTTTGGCTTGAGTTGATAAAATCAGCTTTAATTCCAAGTAGTTTTAGAGCATTAACTTGATCTTGCATTAATGCAATTAATGGCGACACAACAATGCCAGTACCTTTGCGGACTAATGCAGGTATTTGATAGCATAATGATTTACCTCCACCAGTTGGCATAAGGCAAAGAGCATCTTTGCCAAGACAAAGCGTTTCAATAACAGCATCTTGATTATGACGAAAGGCATCATATCCATATATTGTTTTTAATATTTCTAAAGGTGTTGTCATTATTAAATTATAGCATAATTATGTAAATTCAACTATTTGCAAAGTAGCATTACCATCACTACTTTTTTTAACTTGAATTTGTGTTGAAAGGCGTGTTTTTAATGATTCTATATGACTTATAACACCGATAGTACAGTTGTTAAGCCGTAAAGCTTCTAAGGCAGATAGGGCAATATCTAATGTGTCGCTATCTAATGTGCCAAAGCCTTCGTCTATAAATAATGTCTCTATTTTTGTTTTATTACCAGATAAATCTGAAAGCCCCAATGCCAATGCTAAACTTACCAGAAACGATTCACCTCCAGACAAACTCTTTGTAGGGCGGTGAATGTCTGCTTGAAAATGGTCTATTATTTCTAAATCTAAATCACTGTTTTTTACTCTGACAATACTATAGCGTTTTTCGATATTTTGTAGATGTTGATTGGCAAATATAACTAATTGTTCCAGAGTTAAGCCCTGTGCAAAAGTAGAAAATTTTGCTCCATCGGCACTGCCTATTATATCATTTAAAATAAACCAAGGTTTAGCATTGTTTTCTAAATCAATAATATTTTGTATTTTATCTTTATATTTTTTTTGTGCAGATTTTGCCATTAAAATAATGTTGTTTAGCTCACCAAATCTTTCACGTTTTTGATTTATATTAGTTTTGATAATATCTATTTGCTTTGTAAAATCGCTTAATTCTTGCTCGCTAGGTGGGCATTGTAATAATATTTTATCAAGAGCTATTTCAGCATCTTTTTTTCTAGCTTCTAAACTTATTAAATTTTCTTTTATACGTATTTCTTGTTGTTTTAAATTTTGAGCTTTATCTTTTTGCTGTAGCAAGGTTGCTAGTTCTGTAATTGAACTAAGTTTTATTTTTTGACAATCATTAAATAATATGTTTGATTCTTGTGTTATAACATTTGCAATATTATCTAGCTCAGTTTGACAATCTTTGTTTTGTATTAGTAATTGGGCGTATTTAGTAGAGTTGGTATTGTAAGTGTTTCGATAATAATTGTTATTTTGCAAATATTTAATATCTTGTTTTTGAAATTTAACATTAAATTCATTTAAATATTTAATATAATTAAGTCGTTCATTGCTTTCTTGGTTTATTTGTTGATCGAGTTGTTGTCTCTGTAAGGTTATCTTTTGTGCTTGATTGTATAAATTAGTTAATAAATCAATTTTACAAATACGGTCTTTAATATTATTGCCTTCTTTTAGTATATCGTTTAATAATAGATTAATTTTTTCTATAGGGGTATCTATGCTAAAATTAGAAGCCTTTTGATTAAATGATTGTGTATATTGTTTAATTTCTGTTGATAAATATTCTTTTTGATTTATGCAGGCTGTAATGGAGCTTTGTAGTGCAGAAATATCTGATAAAATTTTAGCAATTTGGTTTTGCTTGTTTAGCACTATTTGTTTTTGTAGCTTTAATTTATCATCAATTTTCACTTGTGGTTTTTGTTGTGTAAATGGGTGTTCAGTAGATCCGCACAAAGGACAGGCAATGCCTTTTTGTAAGTATTGTCGTCTTTGGTTTAAACTGGCTATTTGTTGGCGTTGTTGCTCGATAGTTTCTTTATCTTTTAAAATCTCTAATTCTTTATTTAATTCTTTTTCAAATTGTTTATGTGCCAATTGTCTTTGTTGTAAATCTAAATTTAATTGTTGTAGTTTGATTGAGTTTTGTTGAATATTTTCTTTTGTTTTGACAATATTTTCTTTTATATCTAACGCGTATTTGACAGTATTATGCTCTTTTAACAATAACATTCTATCATCATGAAGTTTATTTTTTAAATTAGTTAAAATATTGTTATCAAATGATGTTTTAATATCCAAAGCTATTTTAAGTTGAGATTCTTGTTTGTTTATATCTAATAATTGTAATTCTAAATTTTGTTTTTGATTGTTAAATTTGACAATATTTAAATCGATAGCACTAATAGCAATTTGTAAAGACTCTATCAGGTTATTATAAGCGGTTGATAAGTTTTGATTTAATGCTTTATGCTTTATTATTAAATTTTCCTTTTGAGTTTTTGCTTTATTTAATGATTCTAATTTAATTAGAAATGGTTGGGCATTGTTGTATTGCTCTAAAAAATCTAAATGTTGATTAAACGCATTAAGCTCTTTTTTAGATTTTTGTAAGCTAGAATTAATAGTATATAAGTTAATTTCAAAATCACGTTTTTGATTGTATAGTAATATTTTTTGTTCTAGCTTAGTTAATTGTTTTTCTTCTATGAGTATACTCTTATTGATTGTATCTTGCTCTTTTGTATAAATAGTTAATGTTTCTTCATCAATTATTTCTATGTTTTTTAGGCTATCGGTAGCAGTTTTTATTTGATTGTTTTTTTCTTTAGCAACAATATATGCTTGTTCACCTATTTTAGAATATATTTCTGTACCAGTAATACGTTCTAATAACTCACCGCGTTGATTTGGCTTTGCATCTAAAAATTCTTTAAAGTGTCCTTGAGCTAATAAAATAGATCGCAAAAATTGTTCATAATTCATACCACTTATTTCGACAATTAATTTGTCAACTTCTTGATTTTTTTCGGCTAGGATAGATCCGTCAACACTGGTAATTTGTCTTTTTGCGGATTGCATTTTACCAGTTGGTTTGTTGTGGCTACGCCGTCTATCCCAACGGGCTCGATAAACACCTTTATGCGTTTCAAAACATACTTCTGCAAAACAATTGGCAGTGCCACGACTCATCATATTTTCTGGATTTACATCTTTGCCGTAGCGTGCAGCTTTGCCAAATAAAGCTAATGTTATTGCATCTAATATGGTAGATTTACCTGCGCCTGTTGGGCCTGTAATAGCAAATATTCCAGCTTCTGCCAATGCGCCTTTAGCAAAGAAAATCTCATTATTGCCTTGTAATGAATTTAAATTGGCAAAATGTAAACTACGAATTTTCATTTTGTATATCTTCTAAAATTTTATTAAAACAATTTAATAATTCCTCAGTGTTAAGTTCTGTTTCTATCGAGCTTAATTTGTGTTGAAATACTTGCTGAGGGCTAAGTTCTTGTAAATTGATATTATTTTCAATTTGCGGTATGGCTTTTTGTTGTTTTATATCTAAACCAATTTTTAAAATAAGGGCGTTGTTTTTTTGAGCTATATCACGCAATTGATTTTGTTCTGTTGCAGTTATATCTGTTTGAGTTATAGATATTTCAACCCAAGGGATTAATTCTGTTTTAGTAACACCTAAGGATATTAGCTTGGCATTGATCTCTGCATAATTACCACGTAATTTTATTAAGCGTCTGAATGTTGGTAATTGTATTGCACGATGATGTAATTTATTTTTTTTGATAGTAATTAACTGTATTTCTTTTGGTTTTATTTCACTAAAGCTAAGTGGGATTGGCGATCCAGAATAAAATATTTTATTGCTTTTACCAACAGATTGAGGGCTATGTAAATGACCCAAGGCTAAATAATCAAAACAACAATCACTTAGACGCTTGTCCGATATGCTACCTAGATTACCAATATGAATAGAGCGTTCACTTTCACTTATAGTAGAACCTAATAGTGATAAATGTCCTGTGGCTATAATGGGTATATCAGTATCGGATTTAATATTATTTTGTATTTCATCGCTAATATTTTTATAACAATTAATTATGCCCTGTGTAGTTTTGCTTTGCATATCATCAAATTGTTCTCCGATTACTGCTTGCCTAACATCTCTATCACGTAAAAATGGGACAGCGGCTAACCATGCTTTAGGGTTGCTTTTGTCTGTTCCAAGTGGGATTAATAATTCATCAATATCATCTGGTAAAGCTCCTATTACGTAAATATTTAAAGATTCTAATAACCTTTTTGGAGCTTCTAAGTGAGAGGCAGAATCATGGTTGCCTGCAATGATGATAATTTGAAAACTATTAAATTTACTGCACTGCAATAAAAAATCATAATATAATTTTTCAGCGTCTCGGCTTGGATTAGCGGTATCAAAAATATCACCGGCAATAATAAGTGCTTGTATGTTTTCTGTTTTGATTAAATTTAACAAGTAATCTAAAAATGATTTTTGTTCTTCTAAACGAGTTTCATCAAAAAAACGCTGACCTAAGTGCCAGTCAGAACTATGTAGTATTTTCAAGGTAATCCTTGTCGATTAAAATTATAAAACTTAATTATAATGTTTTTTTTAATTGCTCCAAGCATTGATTTAATGGTATTTATTTGCTGCTTTGATAGAATAGGGGAATGAAATTACAATTTGAAAACTTACGTGGGCTTAGCCCAGATTTTTTACTAGCCAAAGACGGATTACCGTTTATTGAGTTAGACTTAACCACAGGTCAAATAGAAGTAGGAGTTAGCAAAGATACTTTTAAGGGTGGAGAACCATTTAATGGTAAAATACGTTATGAATTAAGCCATCGTATAGATGCTTCTGGTATTTATGACTGGATTAATCGAGATATATACTTTGATTTTGAAGATTTAATATCTAAGGGTGAAGAAATCTCAGATTTAGGACGCTCACTAGTTAGAATATGTAAACACTATGTACCACAGTTAAGCTTTTTAGCAGGATTTTGGTCGGCAGATCAATGGTTAAATAGAGAAGATACTAATATTAATAATTATAAAATATCAATTAATACTGCTTATTTTGATATTATGCGACTTGCCGATAAAATTGTAGAAGATGCCAGAGAAGTATACGCTATTTTGGATATTAAAGATGTACAGGATTATTTAGTTAAATATCAAGAAGATTTACAGCCGATAGTCAAGCTGATAGATATGAGTGCTATTGAACATTTAGCTGCAGATTGCTTATTGACGCATCATGGCTTTGCTTATTTAAGTTTTAACTTGTCTACAGCTACTATTACTGCTCAGATTGAAGAGATATTTGCAGATAATGTACGTAATTTTAGGTTGCATAAACAAGTTGACGCATCAAAGCTTAAAGTATTTTGTGAAACAAATTTATTAGATTTGTTAAACTTATTATTTGAAGGTTCTGTTAAAAACTTTAATTCTGAAAAAGCAATAATTTATTTAACTAGAGAAGCAGAGGATGTTTGCCTACAAATTGCAGATGTTTGTTTAAATAATGTACCTATTTTAAGTGAAGATGCTGGATTTTGGGATGCTCACCAATGGTTAAAAAATAAAGCAATTAGTATACCTGAGGCATTAAACGAAACTGAAGCCATAGAATTAGCTGCTCAAATAGTTGGTCAAGCTAGATTGTTGCACGCTTATATTGATGAAGAAGAAATGGCAGTTGCATTGTTGGAGATAACTGACGTAGCTTAATCAATATAGCCACTCAAATAATTGAGTGGCTATATTGCAATTTAAATAGAGTGTTTTTTAAAGTAATTAATTAAATTATTTGTAGACGCATCGTGTGATAACTCGTTGTTATTTAATTTGTCTAATTCTGGCAATATTTGACCCGCCAAAACTTTGCCAAGTTCCACACCCCATTGGTCAAAAGAATAAATATTCCATATAACGCCTTGTACATATATTTTGTGTTCATATAAGGCAATTAGTTGGCCAAGCACTTCAGGGGTTAATTTCTGTGCCATAATTGTAGTGGTAGGTTTATTGCCTTTAAATACTTTAAAAGGGATGATTTCTTCGGCAACACCTTCAGAACGTACTTGCTTTTCACTTTTACCAAAAGCTAATGCTTCAGTTTGGGCAAAAAAGTTAGCCATTAATTTTTGATGATGGTCACCGATTGGGTTATGGCTTTGTGCAAAACCAATAAAATCACATGGAATTAATTTAGTACCTTGATGTATTAATTGGTAAAAAGCGTGTTGACCATTTGTGCCTGGTTCTCCCCAAATAATAGGTCCAGTTTGGTAAGCTATATCATTGCCATCACAATCTACACTTTTACCGTTTGATTCCATATCACCTTGCTGAAAATAGGCAGCAAATCTACTTAGATATTGGTCGTAAGGCAAAATAGCTGATGTTTCGGCGTGAAAGAAGTTATTATACCAGATTCCTAATAATGCCAAAATAACAGGCATATTATCTTTTAATTGTGCCGTTCTAAAATGTTCATCCATGGCATGAAAACCATCTAACATTTTGATATAATTGTCATTGCCGATAGCGAGCATAATTGGCAAACCAATGGCAGAGCATAAACTGTAACGTCCACCAACCCAGTCCCAAAAACCAAACATATTATTAGTATCGATGCCAAATTCAGTTACTTTTTTTGCATTAGTCGAGAGAGCAACAAAATGTTTTGCAACTGCTTTTTCATCTTTTAAATCTTTTAAAAGCCATTCGCGAGCCGAGTTGGCATTAGTCATTGTTTCTTGCGTAGTAAATGTTTTTGAAGCAACAATAAACAGTGTTTCTTCTGCATTTAAACCAATTAGGGCTTCGGCAATATGGGTTGCGTCAACATTAGAAACAAATTTTAGATTTAAATTTCTATCACTATATGGTTTTAGAGCTTCATAAACCATAACAGGGCCTAAGTCAGATCCGCCAATACCTATATTTATAACGTTTTTTATTGGTTTTCCAGTAAAACCTGTCCATTGTCCAGATCTAACTTTATCAGAAAACTCATGCATTTGTTTTAATACTTTATTTACATCGGGCATAACATCTTTGCCATCAACCATAACAGGTCTATTGCTACGGTTGCGTAGGGCAGTATGTAAAACGGCTCTATTTTCTGTTTTATTGATTTTTTCGCCATTAAACATATCTGCGATGGCTTTTTCTAAATTAGAGTTTTTAGCTAAATCAAATAATAAATCCATAGTTTTAGATGTTATTCTGTGTTTAGAATAATCCATAAACAAATCCAACACATTCATACTAAATGTATCAGCTCTGTTTGCGTCTTGTTTAAAAAGACTGGCAATATCTGTTTTGTCAATTTCAGTTTTATGTTGATTAAGCAAATCCCATTGGGCGGAATAATTGATTGGCATTTTAATTTCCTTTATAAATATTTGAAGATAGCTATTCTATATTATTCATATCACAAATGCGACAAGCAGAACAACTTAAATGCTCCGGTGCTGTATAAATTCGGCCATTTTTTATAGCAGAGTGACGTTCTAATTTATTCATAATTGCTAAAAATATTCCTAAAATAATAAATGCTCCTGGAGCAAATATCATTAATAGAAAGGGAGTATTCCATGCAGTAATAATATGAATATCAAATAAACTGCCATTACATAAAAATTCTCTTGATGCACCTAGAGCTACTAAAGTTAATGTAAAACCTATTCCCATACCTAAAGCATCGGCAATTGAACGAATAATAGAATTTTTGGCGGCAAATGCTTCAGCTCGTCCAAGAACAATACAATTTACTACTATTAATGGTATAAATAAACCAAGAGCTTCATTGATGGCCGCTGGGGCATAGGCGTCCATTAGGTTTTTTACTATTGTAACAAATGTAGCTATTACAACGATATAACACGGAATGCGAATTTTTTTAGGTATCACATTTTTTAAAATAGAAATAACAATATTACTACCAATCAACACAAATAATGTTGCAACTCCCATGCCTAATCCATTTACGGCATTACTTGTTACGCCCAAAGTTGGGCACATACCCAATAGTAGAACTAAAACAGGATTTTCTTTCCAAATTCCTTTTGTAAAATCAGAAGTCAGACTCATTTTACATCTCCAATTTTATTGATATATTTTAAATATTCTGTGGCTATACGCGAAACGGCATCTACTACAGCTTTAGAGCTAACAGTTGCGCCAGAAATTGCATCAAATTTAATTTTGTCTTTATTAGTTAAGGTTACTAGGTTACGCCCGTTAAATTGATCTAAAAATTTATTTGGAACAATTCCTGTTATTTTTTTATTTGAAAATAATGAATTTAGAGTTTTTTGTTCTTTGCGATTGCATACTTTAGTACCTAGCCCTGGTGTTTCAGCGTGTTTAGTAATTATAATATTGGTAATATTTTGATTTTTATCAAATCCGACCATTGCCTCAATTTTACCACTAAAGCCTTGCATTGTGTATCCGCTGATAACAACACTGATTATTTTATTGTTTTGTTTGCCAGGTAATATTTTAAATTCACCATCACTGGTTTTTAAAGTTATTGCATCGTCAAATGGATTATTATCAAATGGAGGTAAAATTTGTTTTAACGCTTTTGCTTTTTGCAAAGCTTGTGCTTTGGCAATAGGCTCTTTAGTTAAGTCATTAACATAAGTTAATAATACGGTAGCAATCATACAAATAATAGTTAGTGCAGCAGTTAAACGTATGGTTTCTTTCATATTAATTCTCCGTAACGATATGACCAAATGGTTTATTTGCCGCTAGACGATCAATAAGAGGTGTAAAGGCATTCATAAATAAAATTGCAAAACTTACCCCTTCTGGATACGCTCCCCAAACTCTAATAGAATAAGTTACTATGGCACATCCAAGCGCAAATATTATGGCACCCTTTTTTGTTTCTGGAGAGGTGACCATATCGGTAGCCATAAAAAAAGCACCAATAAATAAACCGCCAGAAAATAAATGTTGTGTAATAGTCAGTGTTGTTTTTGGCTCTATCATATGGTGGATACCTGCAATAACAGCAACTCCACCAATAAAAAATGCTGGTATTCGCCAACATACAATTTTCATAACAATTAAATATAACCCACCAATTAATAAGGCTAGTGCTGATGTTTCTCCCAGCGATCCAGGAATATTACCTAAAAATAAATCCATATTTGTATATGACAATATTTCAGTTGTTCCATTTTTAAGTGTGAGGGGTATTTGGTACAGTGGGGTAGCACATGTAACAGCGTCAATGTGTGTGCTAGATAACATGGATTTAGTCGGTGCCCAACTGGTTAAAAATGTTGGAAAGCCTATTAGTAATCCAACTCTGGCAACTAATGCAGGGTTAAAAGGGTTGTAACCTAAACCTCCAAATAATTGCTTTGCCAAAACGATAGCTAATAATGCACCGATAACACACACCCACCATGGTGTTGATGCGGATAAGTTCATAGCCAAGAGCATACCTGTGAGTACTGCTGTACCATCTTTTAAAGCATTTTGTGATTTTCCAATTAATTTTAAAGAAATGGCTTCTATAAGCACACATGAAATAATTGTGATTATCAATACTTGGGCTGCACTCCAACCAAAAACATAGATTCCGACTAAACAGGCGGGTATCAAGGCAATAATAACATGTATCATTATTTTTTGAACATCATTGCCTTTGTGCAGATGCGGGGAGCTACTAACAACTAACTTACTTGGATTTGGTAATAATATATTTTTTTCTTCTGACATAATTAAACCTTTTTTTTGCGATTGTTGGCTTGTATTTCAGATTTGCCACGCCTAAATAATTGAACTAAAGGACGGTGAGATGGGCAGACGTAAGAACAACAACCACATTCAATGCAATTCATAATATTTGTTTCTTCAGCTAGCTCAAATCTTTCTTTTTCAATTTGTACTCCCATGGTTGATGGCATAAGGCTTTGCGGGCATACATTAATGCACGATCCACAGCGAATACAGGGTCCTGAAGTGTATAAAGTTACCTCTTGTTTGTTTAAAAGTAATATTCCAGATGTGTTTTTCATAATAGGTACATCTAATGAAAATTGTGCCATTCCCATCATTGGGCCACCTAAGATTACCTTACCTATATCATCTGGGTTTTTTACACCTTCAGCTAAAGTTAATGCATCTGCAAGAGAAGTGCCTACTCGTAGCCTCCAATTGCTTGGGTTGACTATTGGTGAGCCTGTAATTGTTGTTATGCGTTCGTATAGAGGCTTACCTTTTACTACAGCTTCGTAAATAGCAAAAGCAGTACCTATATTTTGGACTACACAACCTGTTTCCATAGGTAATTTTCCCATTGGAACTTTGCGTCCTGTAATTGCATAAATCAATTGTTTTTCAGAACCTTGAGGATACATTGTGGGTAGTGCAGTAACGACAATATTATGTTTTCTTGATTCTTCTTGCATTGCTTTAATAGCATCTGGTTTGTTTGATTCGATGCCAATACAAACTTTTTGAATACCAAGAATAGATTTTATAATTAAAATGCCTTCGATAATTCCTTTAGTATCTTCAAGCATTTGTCTATGGTCAGCACTTAAATATGGTTCACATTCTGAAGCATTAATTACTAATGTATCAATATTTTGGCTAGGTGGAGGAGATAACTTGACGTGTGTCGGAAATGCTGCTCCGCCCATTCCAACAATTCCAGCATCTAAAACCCTTTGTTTTAAATCTTCTGGTTTACAATCTTGCCAAGATAAGATTGGTTCTAAATCATTGCATGGGGTATCTTCGCCGTCAGCAGATATTGTTAACATGGGTACTAATGCGCCGGTTGGACCAATCACCGAGTCAACGCCACCTTCCATACGACCACCCGCGCTTGTTTTTTTATTTTTAGAAATTATTGTTCCGCTGGTAGGTGCATGTATGGGTACAGATACAAACCCATTTGCCTCAGCTATTTTTTGACCTTTTAAAACAGTATCACCTACTTTTACTATGGCTTTGGCTGGTGCGCCGATATGTTGACTTAAGGAGACAGCATATTCTTTCATTAGCGGTGCAATTTTAATATTTTTGGTGTTTGTTAATTCCTTGCCATCATGTGGATGTACTCCACCGGAAAAAGCTTTCTTCTTAATCATTTTTCCTCCAAGGATGGGTATATACAATGCACAGGGCATACGTCTATTATTTCTGTATTGGTGCTGTAATTGTCATAATCCATCACAGCTAAAAAACCATCCATTTTTATACTTTCGGGATCTAATTTACTGCATTTTCGACAGCCTATACACCCTTTAGAACAGGCTTTTTTTTGTAAGACTGCCTTTTCTGGCGAACTACATAAAATATGTACAGGAGCAGATTTAGGTACCATATCAATTAAATTTCGTGGGCAAACACTAACACATTTACCACAACCCACACATAATTCAGGGTGGACTATCGCGATGTGTCTTTTCTCGTCTATTTCAATAGCATTAAAAGGGCAAGCTCGTGCACAAGTTGCCATACCAAGACATCCATGTTGGCAAGACTTTGTTGCGCCAGCTACTAATAAAGCGGCACTGCAATCTGTCACTCCATTATATAATGCTCTTTCGGGCGAGTCTGAATTATCTCCGCAACATTTAACTAATGCTACATAAGGCGTGTCAAATTCAACGCTCATACCCATGTGGCTTGCAATATTTTCTGCTTCTTCTTTAGAACAGACAGGACATTTTTGGGGTTCAACAGCATCTAATACTACTGCTTTTGCAAATGCGTTACATCCTGCAAATCCACAACCACCACAATTTGCTCCTGGAAGCATATCTTCAACTTCTTCTATTCTAGGATCTGTTTTGACTGAAAAAAATATATTAGCTAAGGCAATGGTTATACCTAATAATAAACCAATACCAGCCATAAATAAAAGTGGTGCAATCATATAACTCCGAAGTTTTTACTATTAAACTAAACCAGAAAAGCCCATAAAAATCATAGCCAAAATACCAGCGGCAATTAAAGCTATAGGAACACCTTCAAATGATTTGGGTGGATTGGCAAGGTCAAGACGTTCTCTAATGCTAGAAAAGAGTAATAAAGCTAAAGAGAATCCTAAACCAGACGAAAATCCATACCAAGTAGACATCAGTATTGAAAGATTGTTTTGAACATTTAGTACAGCTACGCCTAACACGGCACAATTAGTAGTTATTAATGGTAAAAATATGCCCAAAGCTTGATATAGTGGGGGGCTAAGTTTTTGCAAGACTACTTCTAATATTTGTACGAGAGATGCAATAATAACAATAAAAGATAATGTTTGCAGATAACCCATATCGTATGGTACTAAAATATATGTATTAACAATTGCAGCAACAAGCGCAGCGATTGTCATAACTAAAGTTACTGCTGCGGACATACCCATAGCTGTATGTACATTTTTTGAGACACCCAAAAATGGGCAAACGCCTAAAAATTTTGAAAGTACAAAATTATTGACGAGGATTGAACTGATTAATAAGGTGAAAAATTCCATCGACCAACTCCGCGGATGATTGTTGTCTTAAAATTATAAATTACGAACAATATAATAATCGGTATAAAAGTCAAGGTATAAAGTATTTTTTAGAGCATAACTTGATGTTTTTCGCAAAAAATAAAGTTATAAGATAATACATGTTCCCTGAAAACTTATTATCTTATATACATTAAAATTTGTCAATTATTGTATTTCCGCTTCTTTTGGCAGAGATATATTAAAATAATCTGTTTTCTGCGCCACATTTATATTGTGCGTAACAAGCAAACTAAAATTTAGTACCTTATATAATTGACAAATAGGTATCATATTCTTACATTTATGTCTTTTTTAATATACGGGAACTTTATGTCAAAACAATCCAGAACTAAGATTAAAAAGGAAGTTCCAGAATTAAACTTGTTATTTGAAATTAGTAGTATTTTAGAATCTAGTATGGATATACGCGATGTTGTTGAGCCTGTGGTGCAGGCTATATCAGAACATACTATTATGCGTCATGGCACATTGACATTGCACGATAGAACTACTGGAGAGATTAACATTATGGCTGCTCACGGTCTTAGTTCTGATCAAAGACAAAAAGGTTCTTATAAACCAGGACAGGGTATTACAGGCAAGGTTTTTCAAACTGGTAAAGCAGTGTCAATAATTAAGATATCACAAGAAAAAACTTTTTTAAATTTAACAGGGGTTAAAGCAAATCAGAATGAAGAATTATCTTTTGTGTGTGTTCCTATAAAATTGGGTACAGACACAATTGGTACATTAAGTGTTTATTTGCCTTTTGATATTGATCATAATCTAAATGAAGAATCTAGATTATTAAGAGTTATAGCCTCTATGATGGCGCAAGCTGTAAAGATGCGTCAAACAGCTATGGAAGATCGTCAACGATTATTAGACGAAAATGAACGGTTACAATCACAGCTAAAAGATAGGTTTAGACCAGATAATATTATAGGTAATTCACAGGCAATGCAGGATTGTTATGATTTAATAGGGCAAGTATCGCAATCTAATGCAACAGTGCTAATTATGGGTGAAAGTGGTACAGGTAAAGAGTTAGTCTCTCAAGCTATTCATTTTAATTCATTGCGTTCTAACAAGCCTTTTATCAAAGTAAATTGTGCAGCATTACCAAATTCTATGTTAGAATCAGAACTGTTTGGCCATGAAAAAGGGGCGTTTACAGGAGCAATTGCAACTCGCAAAGGACGTTTTGAGTTAGCAAATGGAGGTACATTATTTTTAGATGAAATAGGTGAAATATCACAGGATTTACAAGTTAAATTATTGCGCGTGTTGCAGGAAAAAGAATTTGAACGTGTGGGTGGCATGCACACTGTAAAAGTGGATGTACGTATTATTACAGCTACAAATAGAGCTTTAGAAAAACATGTAGCTGAAGGGACTTTTCGCGATGATTTATTTTATAGATTAAATGTGTTTCCAATTCATTTGCCACCGCTTAGAGAAAGGCGTACAGATATCTTGCAATTAGCAAATCATTTTATTGAAAAATTTAATAAAGAAAATTTAAAGGATGTTAGGCGTATTTCAACACCAGCTATAGATATGATGATGGCCTATCATTGGCCTGGCAATGTCAGAGAACTTGAAAATTGTATCGAACGTGCGATGTTGTTGACCAGCGATGATGTTATTCATGGTCATCATTTGCCAGCAACATTGCAAACAGCTGAGGCAAGTGATACTGCAGATAAGTCTACTTTAGATATGACTATGGCAAATGTTGAGCGAGAATTAATTATCGAGGCATTAAAACGCACTAGGGGTAATATGGCTAAGGCAGCTGATAGTTTGGGTATTACAGAACGTATTATGGGCTTGCGTGTTAAAAAATATGCTATCAGCTATAAAAGATATCGTGTTTAAATTTAATTTATTAATTATCATAGGATAAAAAATGACGGATAATCGTTTAAGTATAAGTATAGCGCAAATAAATTGTAGTGTTGGTGATTTAAGTGCCAATACGGCTAGTATCATTAAGGCAATACGCCGAGCACAAGAAAGCGTTGAAGATATTGTTATTTTTCCGGAACTCGCTCTATGTGGCTATCCACCCGAGGATTTATTGTTACGTAAAGCTTTTTTGAAAGATTGTAAATCTAAGTTAGAAGAAATTAAGCTAAAAACTAAAGGAATTACTGCTATAGTTGGGTTTCCAGAATTGGCGGAAGATGGCTCTATTTATAATTCAGCCGCTTTACTAAGTGACGGAGAGTTGGCGGGTATTTATCGCAAGGTAGAATTACCAAATTATGGAGTCTTTGATGAAAAACGTTATTTTAAATCTGGGTCAAATCCACTGGTTTTTGAAGCAGCTGGTAAACGATGTGCTGTTTCAATATGTGAAGATGTTTGGATTGAAAATTCTAATTTAGATTTGTGGGTTAAAGAACATAATGTAGATCTTGTTTTTAATCTTTCTGCTTCACCATTTTATGCTGGCAAAGCAAATCAAAGGCGTGGAGTAATGCAAAAATTTGCTAAACGTAATAATTGTTTTATTGTGCATTCCAATTTGATTGGAGCTCAAGACGAGTTGGTTTTTTGTGGTGGCTCTTTAGTTTGTAATTCAAAAGGTGATATTGTTGCTGCAGCCTCTCAATTTAGCGAAGAAGACTTAGTTGTGCAAATTCAAGGTGATGTAGTTAGTGCAGAAATTGTACCTCCAATGGATTATTTAGAAGAAATATACCAAGCTTTATTAATTGGTACTAAAGATTACGTTACTAAAAATGGCATAAAAAAAGTAGTTCTTGGCTTGAGCGGTGGAATAGACTCGGCATTAGTTTTAGCAATTGCAGTAGACGCTTTTGGCTCAAAAAATGTAATTGCTGTTTCTATGCCATCACAATATTCATCTGATGGTACAAAAAATGATGCCAAAAAGATGGCGCTTCAATTGGGTGTAAAATTTTATGAGTTGCCAATTATTGATATTTTTAAAACTACGTTAAATGTGTTGTCTGAACCATTAGGTGGAGGTCAACCAGGTGTTGAACAAGAAAATTTACAAGCTCGCATACGCGGTGCAATGTTGATGACCTTGTCAAATAAACACGGTTGGTTACTTTTAACTACAGGTAATAAGTCTGAGATGGCAGTTGGGTACTGTACTTTATACGGAGATATGAACGGCGGTTTTGCTGTTATAAAAGATGTACCTAAAACATTAGTATTTGAACTTTCACGTTATTGTAATAAACGAGCTAATAAAGAGATTATACCAGAGAGTATTATCGACAGACCACCGTCAGCAGAATTACGTCCAGATCAAAAAGATGAAGACTCTTTGCCACCTTATGAAATATTAGATAAAATTTTAGAAGATTATGTAGAAAAAGATATGAACCCTTCTGAAATTGTCATAGATGGGGTTGAGCATGAAACAATCGTCAATATGGTTAGGTTGGTGGATCGTGCTGAATTTAAACGCTTTCAATCACCTCCAGGTGTTAAGATTACGCCAAAAGCTTTTGGACGCGATAGGCGTATGCCAATACATAATAGTTATAAACCAAGTTAATACCATTATGTAATTTTAAAACAAAAAAAAATACATAATGGTAATTATTTTTGTATGCTTATTGGTATTTTATGTTAAAAGTCTATAGAATGGGATGGTTATATCATTTATATAATTGGTATGTTATTCGCTATTGTAGCAATAATATTTAGAGACTATTTATTTTTTTAAACGGAGTTAACCTAGGATGAATGAACAAAATAATTTAACAGACATATTTGCCTGTGATGTTTTTAATGATGATGTAATGCGCGCGCGTTTACCAAAGAGCGTTTATAAATCTTTGCGCAATACTATCGATAATGGTGTTGCTCTCGATCAAAGTATTGCCGATGTGATTGCCTCTGCCATGAAAGATTGGGCATTAGAGCGTGGTGCAACACATTATTGTCATTGGTTCCATCCTATGACAGGAACTTCTGCTGAGAAACATGACTCTTTTATTGATCCAACTGGCAATGGTTCTGTAGTTACTGAATTTCGCGGTAAAGAATTAATCCAAGGCGAACCAGACGCTTCTTCATTTCCAAACGGTGGTTTACGCGATACATTTGAAGCACGCGGATATACAGCTTGGGATTGTACGTCTCCAGTATTTGTTAAAGGTGATGGTGATAACAGAACTATGTTTATCCCAACTATGTTTTATTCTTACACAGGTGAAACTTTAGATAAAAAAACTCCTTTATTGCGTTCTGTTGACGCTTTAAGCAAACAAGCAACTCGCGTATTAAATGCTTTAGGTGAAACTGATGTAACAAAAGTTAGTTCTACCTTAGGTTGTGAACAAGAATATTTTTTAGTTGATCGTGATTTTTTTGAAGATCGCTTAGACTTAGTTTTATGTGGACGCACTCTTTTTGGCGCACCTGCCCCTCGTGGTCAAGAAAAAAGCGATCACTATTTTGGTGCATTGCATGAACGCATAGCTTCATTCATGGCAGATTTAAATCAAGAGTTATGGGCATTAGGTGTAACAGCTAAAACACAGCATAATGAAGTTGCTCCTGCACAATACGAAATGGCTCCTGTTTTTGAATTAGTCAATATTGCAGCAGATCATAATGTTTTAGTTATGGAAAAATTGAAAAAAGTTGCAGAACGACATGATTTTGTGTGCTTACTTCACGAAAAACCTTTTGCTGGTATTAATGGTAGTGGCAAGCATCATAATTGGTCAATGTTTACTAATACAGGAGTCAATTTATTAGATCCAGGTCAAAATCCTCATGATAATGATGTGTTTTTAGTGTTTTGTGCGGCAGTTATTAAAGCTGTTGACGAATATGCTGGATTATTGCGTAGCTCTATTGCTACCACAGGTAATGATCATCGTTTAGGTGCTTGTGAAGCACCGCCAGCAATTATTTCTATTTTCTTGGGTGAACAATTAGATGATATTTTTCAGAAATTGGCAAAAGGTACAGCTAAATCATCTAAAAAGGGTGGTAAAATTAGTTTAAGCGTATCTCAATTACCTAGTGTTGCTAAAGATACAACAGATCGTAATCGTACATCTTCTTTTGCATTTACAGGAAATAGATTTGAATTCCGTATGCCTGGTTCTACAGTGCATGCAGCTGCCGCTTGTATTGTGATGAATACTATTGTAGCTGATATTCTTGAGGATATTGCTAAGCAATTAGAAAAATCTAATAATCCAAAAACAGAACTTGAAGGTATTTTAACTAAAATTGCCAAAGAAAATATGAAGGTAGTTTTTAATGGTGATGGTTATGATGAAGAGTGGGTTGCGATTGCTGAAAAACGTGGTCTGCCTCATTTTCCTAATGCTGTTTCTGCTTTAGCTCAACTAAATTGTAAGAAAAATAAAGATGTATTTAAGCGTCAAGGTGTTTTATCAGCTTCTGAATTAACTGCACGTCAAGAAATATTACTTGATGGTTATTCAATGGATATTAATATTGAAGCACGTACAGCAATTCAAATGGTTAAACGTCAAATTTTACCTACTTGTTTAGATTATACAGGTAGATTAGCAACTGCTGCTGCTACAATTAGTGATGTAGGTGTTGATGCATCAGCTCAAATGAAAGCTTTAGAAGAGGTAAATACTCTTACTGCAGAACTTCAAGATCGCATTGCCATTTTAGAAGAAGTTACTGATAAGGCTGATGCTATTAGTAAAACTTTAAAACGTGCAGAAGCATATCGCGATGAAGTATTTACAGCATGTAATTCTGTTCGCGAAATAGTGGATAGTTTAGAGCAAATTGTTGATGCAGAAGTATGGCCATTGCCAACCTATGCAGAGATGTTGTTTTTTAAATAAATTATAAAGTTTATACATTATTGAGGCGGTGATAGAATTATCACCGCCTTTTTTTATTATGTATAGGCATTTGTAATTTTTTTTATATAATACCGCTTTTTAAGTGTCATAAGGCATAATACGTATATAAAATTAGAAAGGTATAAAATGAGTAAAGATAATAATCCTGTCGAGATTACAAAAACAATAACCATACAACAGGATAATACAGCAAACCCTGCACCATTAGGGTTAATGGGATTTGGAATGACAACAGTGCTTTTGAATTTTCATAATGCAGGTATTTTTTCTTTAGGTTCTATGATATTAGCAATGGGTTTGTGCTATGGTGGTACAGCACAAGTTATTGCTGGCATTATGGAATGGAAAAAAGGTAATACATTTGCAACTACAGCATTTACATCTTATGGATTTTTTTGGATTTCATTAGTATTATTAATCATTATGCCAAAAATGGGATTAATTGCAGCGCCAGCAGAAATGGCTATGGTAGCATATTTGTCTATGTGGGGCATTTTTACAGGTGTGTTATTTATTGCAACGTTAAGATTAAATAGAGCATTACAAGTTGTTTTTGCATCTTTAACAGTGTTGTTTTTCTTGTTAGCCTATGGAGATTATACGCATAGTGCAAATATTAAAACTATAGCAGGCTATGAAGGTCTTTTTTGTGGTTTTTCTGCAATCTACACTGGATTAGCACAGGTACTTAATGAGGTTTATGGCAAGACTATAGCGCCGATAGGTACTATAGAAAAATAATTTAAGTATATAACGTGTAAATTTATAATCATAAATTTACACGTTATTGTTTGTGCTAAATACAAAATTTAAATATCAAATGCCTTTTATGTAAATTTTTTACAATATTGATAAATTTTGGATATATCTCTAGTTTTTAAATTTTTGATTAATTGTTCTACGTCTTCATGTGAGTATTTAAAGTGAGTTTGCCAATTGCTTTTATATAAAGCTTTTACAGACTCAAATATATCTAAACAGGAAACTTCTTTACCAGTTTCTAAAAAATAAGCTAACGCCCCAGTCATTTTAGCATTACTTGGATAAGTTTCTTCTTGCAAACTGGTTTGTGTTTTTACTATTAATTTGTGTTTGTTATTTGCTCCTGATGCAAACCATATTTGATCTGCATAATCATTTTCTAACTGAACAGCAGGTTGATGAAACATATCTTTGACGCTAATTCCTCTAGGTGTTAATGTCGAAGTGCCTAGTTCTTGTTTAAAATTAAAATATAAGTTCATAACAGAGGTTAAAATATTATCCCATTTTGGATATGAAGTTTTAACTTTAGTTATTTCAATTTGCCCAGTAACTATAGATTGTCCCGTTTTTATTTGTTCTAAGGCTGAAGAAAGTTCATTAGAATTTTTAAAGATTAAATCATCGTCAACTATTGCAAAAACAGTATTCATTAATTGATTTATTTTAGATATTTTATCATCTTTATTATTAAAATTTAAAGTATTTACCAAACTTTGAATACGCCCAACTAACGAAGAAAAACTACGCTGATATACTTCTGGTAGACCGTGATTTAGTTGTTCATAAATTAAACGCACAGCAGGTTTTGAATTCTCAACGCTGTTTATAAATTTATTAGCTACTTCTATGGATTTTTTAGTTAATGGTAATTCTTCGCCAAGAGGTTGGTTGATATATAAAATAATTTCTACATTTTCTGGCGTAGACCAATTTTGATTATACACTGATTTAAGAGAATCAATAAAAGTATCGCCGGCTAAGTAAATCGGCATCAAAATTGATATTTTTGGTATATCAAGCCATTCTTGCGTTTTGTTTATTATAAATCTTTGATTGGCTTTAATATAATCTTCTAAATTACCAACGTCACACCTAGCCTCAAATAATTTACCAGTGAGGGGGATTTTTTCCCCCGCACAGTTTATGATATATTCAGTCATTGTTTATAATCTAAACATCACTTGGCACATTTTTTGTAAAAATGATGAAGCCATTTTACCCATCATCCATTCTTCTGAAACACGTTTAGTTAAAAAACCCATTGTTGGAAATGAATGTTGCATTAGCATAATGGATGTTATATGCAGATTTTTTTGAATCGCTAGAGCCCATTCATTAATCATTTCGCCACTGCCTTCACCTACAATATATACTCCGTATATTTTGCCAAGTGGTGAAATAAAGGCCTTTATATATCCAGTTTCTACTTTTTCTGCAATGGCAGCGCCATAATCACCATAGTTAACTTTGACAACTTGATATTTTTTACCTAATTTTTGTAAATCATCTTCATTTAAGCCAACACGACTTACTTGAGGATCAGTAAAAATAGTGGAGGGTACTACATATTGTTTAAAATTTCGTTTAAATGGTCCAGGAATAGGCATCCAACTAGGAAGAGGAACCATTGTATTCATTAATGCTATCATACCTTGGTGCATTGCTGCATGACTTAATAAAAAATGTCCATTGCAATCACCACAAGCTAAAATATGTTTTTTATTTGTTTGTAAAATATTATTTACTTTTATACCTTTTTTAGTGTATTCAACACCTGCTTTATCTAAATCTAATTCGCTTGGATCAAAAACTCGTCCAGCAGCAATAATTATTTGTTCAGCTTCGATAACTTGTGAATCGCCAAAATATGCCTTAACACCTACAGTAGTTTTTTCATATTTAGATACATTACTATCATTGTATATAGTTACACCGTCTTTTTCTAATCCTGTTTTAAGAGTAGTGGCGACTTCTGCATCTTGAGGAAAAATTAAATTTTTATCTCTATTGATAATGGTAACTTTTGTGCCTAACCTTTGATAAGCTTGAGCCATTTCACAGCCGATAACACCGCCACCAATAATAATCATTGATTGGGGGACTTTTTCTAGTTTAAACATATTTTCATTAGTTAAATAATTAATATCCTCAATACCTTCTACTGGAGGTACAAATGGTTTTGTGCCTGTGCAGATAAAGATTCTTTTGGCAGTAATGCGTTTGTCTCCAACGGCAACAGTGTGAGAATCAACAAATTTGGCAGAGCCTTCCTTAAGCATTAGATCAGTTTTTTTAAACATACCTTTTGTTTTTTTATCGCCGATAAAATTTAAATCTTTTTGTATGTTTTCAAATATATTGTCTACTTCAGGAATGCTGCCACCTTTTAATGAATAGTTTTGATATGTACTAAAGGTATGTCTTGTTCTAGCGGCTCTTAGTAATGCTTTTGAAGGAATACATCCAGCATTCATACATTCACCACCAAGACTTTTTTTTTCTATGGCACAAATATTTAAGCCCATTTCAGAGCCCATTATTGATACTGCCATACCCGCTGGTCCCAGACCTATTGTTATAATGTCATAATCGTATTTCATGTTTTTCCTTGTTTGTTTTTAATTAAATTGGGTAATTTTAAAAGTTTTAAATATATTATTTTAGTAATTATAAATCAAATTGATACAGCAATTACTTGCAGAGACTATTAATTATTTCTTCTGTAATTTTCTAATTCTTCATAAAATTCGGTCGGTTGATGATTTTTAATATTTGTATTTTTGATTAACCAATCAGCTTGTTCTTTATCGCTGTTTTTAATATGCCACATTAGCCATGCACTTAATTCTGTTAGTATTTTGCGTATTTTAATTTTATCCTTTTGGTTTTCTTTAAAAATTTCTTGCATAGAATTAACAAAAAAACCGTGCTCTTCAATATGCGCATCTAATGCCGGGTAATCATAATGCACCATCATTGCTTCTTCATCTCTAAAGTGTGTAGCAGTGTAATATTTAGTAAACTCCAAAATATCATCTAGCGTATCATCTTCTTGATTGACTAATTTATTTATTTGTTCGACTAATGTTTTATGTTGTTCATTTTGCCAGTTTAATCCTGTAGATAAATTGTTGCCCCATTTTAAAACTGTAAATTTTTCTTGCATTTTATCTCCTCATAATCCCCATTTAATTTATTTTAAAACTTTTTTTATTTTGGTCGATACATTTTTTGAACAACAGATGTTAATTTTCTAGTCTGATATCTTTAATTTCAAATTCGATACTTGTTTGACCATTAAAGCTATTTAAAATAGGGGTAAAAATAATAGAAAAATTTTTATTAGAACTTACTAAAGGCATATACTGCGCCATATTCCATCCGATAGCTTTAAAACTACGACCATTTCCTTTTATAAAAAACATTAAATGTTTATCGTCTTTGCCTATTATTTTGGGAATACCAGCAACAACAATATTTTTAAGTCCAAAAGTTGGTTTTGGATTTTTATATCCAAATGGCTCTAATTTTTTTAAATTATGCATTAAGTTTTCATCAATCAATTCTGGTAAACATGCAATATCAATTACTTGTTTTGGCTGAGGACGTTTACTTAATTGCTTTTGGCATTCAAGATTAAATTGCTTAATAAACACATTAATATTTTCACGTTTAATACTTAGTCCAGCTGCGGCAGAATGTCCACCAAAAGTTTCTAAAAATTGACTGCATTTACTAAGAGCTTTATGAATATCACAGCCATCAATAGACCGACACGAACCTTTACCCATTCCATTATTAAATGCAATAACAATAGATGGTAAATAATGTGCATCTATTAATCTAGAAGCTACGATACCTATTACACCCTCATGCCAATCATCACCATAAGCAACTATAGAATACGCATCTTTATTTTGTATAATTTGTTCTGATTGTTCTAATGCTAGTTTGGTTATTTCTTTTTCTATAGCTTGACGTGCATTATTTTGTGTTTCTAATTCTTGTAAAATTTTTGTTGCCATTACTGGATTGTCTGTAGTAAATAAATCAAACGCCAATCTTGTTTTTGCCATACGTCCACCAGCATTAATTCTAGGGCCAATCTGAAATCCTATTTTTCCCGCAGTAAGACTACTGTGATTGGTTACGATTTTTATAATTTCTGATAATCCAGGTTTTGTAATGCCATTTATAATTTTTAGCCCAGTATTAACTATAATTCTGTTTTCTTCTATTAATGGCATCACATCACAAATAATGCCAAAAGTAGCTAACATAATTAAATCAGGCATAATTTTATTGGCTTTAAATTTTGCATGATTATCAATCTCAGTTAATGCTAATACAACTTTTAAAGCAAGGGATGCAGCACACAATTGGTTAAAATTTTTTTCTTTAGTAATATCTGGATGAATAATAGCAGCAGACTTTGGCATTGTTTCATCTAGCTTATGATGATCAATTATAATTAATTCGACACCTTGTTCATTAATCCATTGTGCTTGTTCATGGGCTGTGATACCACAATCTGCTGTAATTATTAAATTATATTTATTAATATTTAATGATTTTAATGTATTTATATTTAAGCCATATCCATCTTTAAATCTGTCTGGCAAATAAACATCAACATTTATGTCCATCTGCTTAAATAATAAATATAAAATAGTAGTTGAAGTAATACCATCGACATCATAATCGCCATGAATTAGCACTGTTTGCTTTTTATCTCGCGCTTCTAATATGCGATTGACCACTTTATGCATATCGATAAAATTAAAAGGTGAGCTTAAATCTTTTGTGTCTGGTTTTAAAAATTTAGTGATGGAATTGATATCTTCTAAGCCACGATTAAGCAACACTTGTGCTAAAATAGGTGATATAAATAACTGATTGGCAATATTTGATGTTTTATCAGGTGACGGTTTTTTACAAAACCAAATAGATTTTGGAGATTCTAACATACTTATATATTTCTTTCTTTTGGTAATATAATAGTAAATTTTGTATGACCAGGCTTGCTACTCAAGTTAATAGTGCCACCTAATGATTCTATTAATTGTGCAACCATAGGTAATCCTAAACCAGATCCAGTTGATTTTGTTGAAAAAAAAGGTGTAAATATTTTCTGTTGTATTTCTGGGGCAATACCTATGCCATCATCACAAAGTTCTAAGCATATAAAATCTTTATTTAATATTTTTCCATTAATAGTATATATGCCATTTTTAGGTAAGGCTTGCAATGCATTTTTACCAATATTTATCAATATTTGAGTTATATGATCGGCATCAGATTTGATTTTTAAATTTTCAGTTAAATTGACAATAATTTGTTTATTGTCAGCTTCTGGAGCTTGTTGTAGCATCATTACACTATTTTCAATTAATTGATTTAAATTTATACTGGCAAGATTTAGTGGGCTCATTCTAGCCATATTCATAAAATTACCAACTGTTTTATTTATCCTGTCTAACTCTTCCAATAAAATATTCATTAATTTTTTATCTTTAACACTAGTTAAACATGAGTTAATTTCTACTGCTGCTCCACGCATAGCTGCCAAAGGGTTGCGAATTTCATGCGCTATACTAGCACTCATTTCTCTAACTAATTCTAGGCTTTGATTTCGCTCTCTAAGTCGTTGAGTCTCTTGATAAGTAGATAAATTATTTAGTTTAATTAATGTAGCTCTATTAGTTTCAGTTAAAAAATGTATTGAAAATGCTGAAGCCTCAAACGATGTCAATTTTTTATTATGACGCAATTCAATTATTTTTGATTTTTTTATATTGTTATTTTTAAAAAAATCAAATAAATCAGGACATGGTTCAGGGGCATTATGCATAATTTGACCTTGCAATTCATCACAATTAGATGCACATAATTTAGCAAAATTTGAATTGCAGTTAATTATTTTACCATTGTTATCATATAGCATTAATGCATCGGGCGTAATTTCAGCATATTCACCCCCCAAAAATCTTGCTTCTTTAAGTCCGCGGGATAGATACGAAGAAAAAATAGCTATTAAATAAAACGCAGTGCTTTGACTTAATAATGAGGCAGTAACAGCAGGGAAATTATCCACATAACCACTTAACCATTTTGGGTTCAAATGTAAATTATAAAAAAAACCTTGTTTATATGCTAAAATATGAAATGAGATTATAAAAATTATAATAGTAGGGTAAATCATACTAGCTCGTCTGCCCAATATAATTGATGCAGCTAAAATAGATGGTATATAAAATAAAATAAAATTACTTTGCAAACCACCGGTTAGATAAACTAACACACTTGTAATGGCTATATCTATACTAATTTGAATATGAGCAAAGAGACTTAAATTTTTAATTTTATAGCTAATAATTAAGTAAAATAAATTAATCAAAGCGGCTGTGATAAAACATATATAAATACTGATAGGCTCTAGTTGAAAGGTTAATGATTCAGCATTTTTTATTAAATACGATGCTATCGCCAATATCAAAATGATAAGGCGTACAAACATCATCCATTTGATGCTATTAGAAAGTGAAGATGAAAAAGGAGTTAAATTTTGCAAAATAATATTAATTTATCAAATCTAAGGCTACATTAGCGGCTTCAAGATATTTTTCGATATGTTCATCGGTATGTTTAGTATTAATAAATGCCAATTCAAATTGACTTGGAGGCAGATATATATTTTGCTTTAACATACTTGTAAAAAATCTTGCGTATTTTTTTGTGTCAATTTTTTGAACGTCTTTTAAATTGTTTGGAGCTTTATTAGAAAAGAAAGGTGTGAACACAGAACCATATTGTTCAGAACAGAGTTCTATTCCTTTTTTCTTAGCCATATCATTTAAACCTTCACTAATTGCGCGGGCTTTTTCTTCTAATTTAGGATATGGATTAGTATCAATTAATGTTTGCATTACTGCTATGCCCGTTGCTACCGCTATAGGATTGCCACTTAAAGTTCCTGCTTGATAAACAGCTCCAAGAGGTGATAAATTGTCCATAACTGTAGCACTACCGCCAATAGCTCCGATAGGTAAACCTCCGCCGATGATTTTGCCCATACAAGTTATATCAGGTTTAATATTACATATATTAGAATAAGCACCAGCACAAAAACGAAAGCCACATATAACTTCATCAAAAATTAATAAGGCATTATTTTGTTTAGTAATAGTGCGCAATGTTTCTAAAAATCCTTCAATAGGCTTTATTAATCCCATATTGCCAGCTACTGGTTCTACAATAATTGCGGCTATTTCTGAACCATATTTATTAAATATTTCTTTAACAGCATTAATATCATTATATGGGCATAATAAAGTGTCAGCCACAACCGTATCACTAACACCTGCTGAAGACGATGTACCTGTTGTTAAAAGTCCTGAACCAGCAGATACTAATAAAGAATCATGATGACCATGATAACACCCATCAAATTTTAAAATTTTATTACGCCCAGTAGCTCCTCTTGCTAGGCGTAAAGCAGTCATGGTTGCTTCTGTGCCAGAACTAACCAAGCGCACTTTTTCAATAGCTGGTATTTGTTTAACAATTAATTCAGCGATTTCTACTTCTCCAGGAGTATTAACCCCATAACTGGTACCTTTAACTGCAGCATCATTTATTGCTTTAGTTATAACATCTGGTGCATGCCCTAATATTAATGGACCCCAAGAAGAACAAAAATCAATTAAGTTTTGGCCATCCACTGTTTGCATTATTGCATCTTTTGCAGAACTTATAAAAATTGGTTCTGCATCAACAGAACCAAAAGCTCTTACAGGAGAATTGACACCACCTGGAATAACTTGACAGGCACGATTAAATAATTGCTTAGATTTAGTCATATTGATCCTAATATAATTTGTGTTTATTTTTCCTTTGGTCTAATGCCACCAAATTTAATTTCAAAGATTAATGTAAATTGTGGAGTACCACTCCAACCATTATCAGAACTCCAGTTTACTTCTGGAATTGCTTCAACAAAAAACCATGGTCTAAAAACACTTTGTCTATAATTAATTGCGGTACGAAAATCATTAATTTTTTCATCTGGACGAGTTACTCCAACAAATTCGCCAGTTATAGAAATGGCTTTTCGTTTACCTATTTGATGAGAAAGGGTACATCCTTGGCTCCAATCTATACCATCAGAATCTTCACTAAAAGTACCTTCTGTTGAAATTCTTAAAATATTTTTTGGACTCAAAGTTTTATTAAAATCTAATCTGGCTGTATTGCCAAAGCCATCGTACTGCTTCCAATAAAATGTGTTACCAAGTACAGCATTTAAATTACTTGTCAAATCCCATAATTTACGATATTTTGCTTTGGCATATACTTTAGTTGGCCACCTAAAACGTGCACCTACTGAAAAATTTATATTGATTTTTCTTCCTTCTTTTTGTACCCAACGTAGACCAGCAAGTAAATCGTCTTTAGCAAAACCTGTTGAATTTCCCGTCGAGGCAGTAGTATTTACTTCAGAACGTTTTAAAGACTCTGAACTTACTCCAGATATGTCTTGCGAAACTTCTTCGTCAGTACCGGTATCAAAAAATAATCTCAATTTTTTAGATGCTTTTGGCAACCTTAATCTTGTTTTAAATCTGTGATTGTAAGTAGGATTGCCACTATCAAGCCAATTGATTTTTGAAGTAATACTGATATAACTTCCATTGTAATCATCGTATGAGTCTTCTGTACCAAAAAAATTATCAAACCATTTAACTGGAGTAACAATACTGGATGAAACAATACCATAACTTTTATCAATTAATCCCAAATCATTTTTTATTGCTTGGCTAGTATGTTCACGATTATTGACCGATGGGGGGGTTCTTGTGTTAGAAGCAATCTCTTGTGCATTTATATCAAAACTGACAAGTATTAAAGAAAAAAACAACAGAGCTTTATTCATGCGTAATTGTACCTTGCTGAGATAGTAAATTGTGTAGATTTATTATTTCTTGAGAAGTCATAGTTTGGCTTAACTTAATAAATTGGCTTAATGTGATGTTTTTAGGTTTCATTGTTGGACTTAGGATTAAAGTAGTTTCGTCTTCTGTTTTGTCAAAATCTAATTGAAAAAGTTTAGTTTCTTTCATAAAAAAAACATATCCACCAACCTTGACTTGCATACCTAAATTAAGTGCCGACAATAATAAAACAGAGTTATCATTCATATCTTAAGCATAACTATAATTTATGTATTTTAGAAGTTTTTTTTAGATAATCCAACTAATAAAAACATTTCAATAGTTTTAAATTACGCATTAAAAAGACAACCTTTTGCTAGATAATAGAAAACTAATACAATATAATCTGTTTTTTATTAAATATATACAATATTTAGAGGTTTATGTGAAACATTCTATCACTTTTAAAAAACAGCTTTCTGAAGCTGTTTATATGATTAAGGTACGTGCTCCGTTGATTGCAGAGGGGCGTAAAGCTGGACAGTTTGTAATGGTTATGATTGATGAAGATTTTGGAGAACGAATCCCACTGACAATAGCCGATGCCGATGTTGCAGAAGGTACTATTACTTTAATTTTTCAAATTGTAGGCCAAACAACACAAGAAATGTCAAAATTAAATGTCGGCGATGCACTTGCTGTAGTGGTAGGACCATTAGGTACTCCAACACATATTAAAAAGTTTGGCAAAGTTGTGTGTGTCGGTGGTGGTATAGGTATAGCACCATTGCATCCTATAGCGCAAGCATTAGCTAAGGCAGGTAACGAAGTAACTACTATCATAGGCGCTAGAGATAAAAGTTTAATTATTTTAGAAGAAGAAATGCAATCAATTGCAAATAATTTTATTGTTTGCACAGATGATGGTTCGGCTGGTCGTAAAGGATTGGTAACAGAACCTCTGGAAGAAATATGCAAACAAGACAAACCTGATATGGTCATTGCTATTGGTCCACCGATAATGATGAAATTTTGTGCCTTAACAACAAAACCATATAATGTTAAAACTTTAGTTAGTCTCAATTCTATTATGGTAGACGGCACTGGTATGTGTGGTGGTTGTCGAGTTGATATTGGTGATCAGGTAAAATTTGTTTGTGTAGACGGTCCAGAGTTTGATGGTCATTTAGTTAATTGGGATAATATGATTGCTCGTTTAAATGCTTTTAAACCATGTGAGTCTAACTGCCGTATGCATAAAGCCGCAGATAAAAAAGCAGAGGAATACAAATGAGTTATATTTGCCCACAAGACCTAAACGTTAAAGCCAAAGAAGTTTTTGCTGATTTAAACAATAAACAAGATAGTCTTAAAGCGAAAGAAAGGATGCAAATCCCTTTGCAGGAGATGCCTGTTTTAGAACCTAAACAAAGAGGAACTAATCAAGAAGAAGTTGCCATAGGTTTTACTAAAGAACAGGCAATGGTAGAAGCCATGCGTTGTATACAATGCAAAAACAAACCATGTATCAAGGGGTGTCCTGTAGGTTTAAAAATACCTGATTTTATTTGTAAAATTGCCGAGGGAGATTTTCAAGCGGCGGCAGATATTATACAACAAGACTCTTTATTACCTGCTATATGCGGGCGAGTTTGTCCACAAGAAAATCAATGCCAATTATATTGTACTGTTGGTAAAAGTTTAAAAGATATTGATAAAGCAGTAGGTATTGGCAGATTAGAAAGATTTGTAGCTGATTGGCAAAGAAAAAACAAAACTGCAGTAATACCTACTATTGCCAAAGAAACTGGCAAAAAAATTGCCGTTATTGGATCTGGACCAGCAGGATTAGTTGTATCTGCAGACTGTCGCAGAGCAGGGCATGATGTTACGCTATTTGAAGCTTTTCATAAATTAGGTGGTGTAATGCGTTATGGTATACCAGAGTTTCGCCTTCCAAACGATATTGTCGATTATGAAATAGCAAATCTAGACAAGATGGGTGTTAAAATAGTTAAAAATTTTGTGGTAGGTAAAACTAGAACCATTGAACAATTAAAGAGTATAGACGGATTTGATGCTATATTTATTGGAACAGGTGCAGGTTTGCCTATCTTTATGGGTATTGAAGGCGAAAATTTAATCGGAGTCTTTGCGGCTAATGAATATTTAACCAGAGCTAATTTAATGCGCGCTTACGATACTGAACATGCAGATACTCCAATGTTTAAAAGTAAAAAAGTGGCTGTTTTAGGCGGTGGCAATGTCGCGATGGATGCTTCTCGTATGGCATTGCGTTTGGGTGCTGAAGAAGTAAATGTGATTTACCGCAGAACAATAGCAGAAATGCCAGCGCGCAAAGAAGAGGTTGCTCATGCTCAAGAAGAAGGCGTAAATTTTTTAGAATTACAAAATGTTAAACGTATTTTAGGTGATAAAGATAGCAAAGTACGTGCATTAGAGATTGTTTGTTATGAGCTTGGAGAACCTGATAACTCTGGACGCAGACGGCCAGTTGAAATTAAAAATAGTGAATTTGAAATAGAAATGGATACTGTAATAGTAGCTATTGGCAATGGTTCAAATCCTTTAGTTACTCAAACCACACCTAAATTAAAAACAGACAAACGTGGCAATGTTATAGTTGATGAAGCTGGTGCGACATCTATCGAAGGTGTTTTTGCTGGCGGTGATATAGTATTAGGTGCAGCCACCGTTATTTTAGCCATGGGCGAAGGTCGCAAAGCTGCAAAAGCTATCAATAAATATCTAAAAAATTAAATATGCCTTCTATAAATTTTGAAATAACAAAAAATCTAAGTCCACAAGAAAATATGGATTTGGACAAACAAAATTTATTAGAAGGCAAATCTATATTAAGATTTTATTCTTGGAAACCTGCAGGACTGAGTTTAGGTATTAGTGAAGAAGCTGATAAAATAGTAGATTTTGATAAATGTAAATTAAATAATGTTGAAATAGTTAAACGGTTAACAGGTGGTGCTGCTGTTTTACATAGGGATGATTTTACTTATTCTATAATTTTACCAAAAGAGATTTGGCCAAAACAATCTTTGCATGCAATATATGATATTATCTCTTTAGCGTTACAAGATGGCTTGCAGCGTTTAGGAGTCGATGTTCAACGTGCCGATGCTAAAGCATGGAAAATGCCAGAAAGTCATGTTTGTTTTCAAGGACCATCAAAAAATGAAATTTTAGTTAATGGGCGTAAAATTGTAGGCTCTGCACAAGCTCATAAACGCAAAGCTATTTTACAGCACGGTTCACTAATGATTAAAAATCACACTGCTGAATTATGCAAATTATTAAAGATTCATAATCAAGATAATATAAATCATATTGTATCTAAAACAATTGCCTTAGCAGATATACCTGTTACTAAAAATGTAACATTTGACACAGTTGCAGATGCTATGTTAGCTAGTTTTAAGTATAAATTTTCTGAATATGATATACATATATAAGTTTGCTAATTGACTTTTAGCTTATCCTAAATTAGACTAAAGTAATGAGCAAATGTTATGAAAAAGATAAAATTCCAGTTAATACAGTCGAACGACTTATTAAATACAGACATTTATTAAATTGGTTATCCGATAATGACAAAACCCATATATTTTCTCATGAGTTAGCTGCCTTAGTTGACAATACTCCTGCACAGATGCGTAGGGATTTAATGATTACTGGGTGTTCTGGACATCCAAAATATGGCTATAAGATTACAGATTTGTCAAAAGGCATATCAGATGTTTTACATAAAGGGCGCAAACGTAAGATTGCAATTGTTGGTATAGGAGGGTTAGGCAGATCAATTTTATCTTATTTTCGCAATCCTTCTAAAGAATTTGAAGTGGTTGCAGCATTTGATGTGGACAAACAAAAAGTAGGTCAAAAAATATCTGGTTGCCCATGTTATCATCAAGATGAAATAATAATAAAAATTAATGAGCTTGGAATTTCAATGGGGGTAATCACTGTTCCAAATGATCAAGCTCAAGCCGTTGCTGATAAATTAATTGAAGCGAAAGTGTGTGCCATATTAAATTTTGCTTATTTACCTGTAAAAGTACCTAAAAATATTCGTGTTGAGCAATTAAATATTTCTATGAAATTAGAAAAACTAGCTTATTTTTCTGGCGATTGCATTAATTGTAAAGATGGAATTGTCGATTGTTCCAAAGAACTTGTAAATTTATGATTAGATTAAATTTATTTATTATTTTATGCATACCATATGTATTTATTGGGTGCAGTACAAATTGTTCAAGTACAGGTAGATACCACAGTACTTTTGAGCGTTTTATTATAAATGAAAAAACCGTAGCTAATAATTATAGTAAATCTTTTAAGCGTTCTTGGGATAGGCAGGTTAATCATGAATCTTTTCTTGATGACTGGAATCGCAATGTAGGTCAAGAGATAAAATTGTGGCAAGATGACCCAATTGAACGTGATTCTGCTGTCGGCAGATTTATTACTTGGGAAAAATCCAATGCCAAAGATTATACTCGTGATACTATTGAAAAAATGCAGGGGATGATAGTAGATAAAAATCTTAAACCTACTTTTCGAAAATTTTGGGATGAAGAAACTGGATATAAATGGTATTCCAACACAGAAATGCCGTACAGAAGTGAACATAAATATACAAGATTATCAACTTTTAGTTCTATGCTAAAAGAAGAGAAACAAATTGCTACAAAAATATCACCAATGGTACAGTCTTACAAAGCTGGATTTAGAGAAGATATAGATAATTTTGTACCATACTCTAAAAAGTTTATCAGTAAACTTTATTGTCCGTTAGATATATAATTTTATACAATAAAAGCCATAGCAAAAAGATTTTGCTATGGCTTTTGTATTAAACATCTAAATTTGTAACATCTAGGCAATGCTTTGTTATATAATCACGTCTAGGTTCTACTTCACTACCCATTAGCAATGTAAATAACTGATCAGCTTTTACTACATCTTCCATAACAACACGTTTTAAAATACGTTTTTCAGGATTCATTGTAGTTTCATCTAATTGATCAGGATTCATTTCTCCTAGACCTTTATAACGCTGGACTTCAATGCCTTTACGGCCATTTTCACGTACATGTTCTGCTAATTCTAAGACAGTTTTCAATACTGTTGTATTACCATCAACAATAAACTCTACCAAATTGGCATCGTTTTGTACTGCTGTAAATGCCGATGATTCTATATTAAATTTTTCATAGACTGTTTTTAAACTCTTGGCAATATCGTCACTTTCTAGGATTTCTATTAAAGCTATACCAAAGTCATCATTTAAAACATTTTCGATGATTTCCATTTCATGACCTTCGGATTTAGATACCTTACTTACAAAATCACTTAAATCATCTTTGGTGTTTAAATATACAACTTCATTTTTCCAACAAGCACGATAATGTGCAACTTCACCATTTTTTGCACGGCGTAAAAGACTAGATAAATCTAAATGTGATTTTCTTAAATTTAAATCATAACGCATAAACATTCTAATATGATCATATAAGTCTTTTAATTCTTCATCAGAAAAAATTTGCTCACCTATTTTTAATGTAGCCTTTTCACATCCATATTCTTTAAAAATAGTTTCCATTTTAGCTTCATCAAAAACATATTGCTCTTTACGACCACGCTTAACCTTATACAAAGGAGGTTGGGCAACATATAAAAAGCCTTTCTCTACTAATGGACGCATATGACGAAAAAAGAAAGTCATTAATAAAGTTCTAATATGACTTCCATCATGATCTGCATCGGTCATGATAATTACACGTTTATAACGAATTTTTTCTATATTAAAGTCATCTTCACCAATGCTAGTTCCTAAAGCTATAATCATATGTTTAATTTCATCATGACTTAGCATTTTATCAATTCGGGCTTTTTCTACATTTAAAATTTTACCCTTAATTGGTAAAATAGCCTGAAATTTTCTATCTCGACCTTGTTTAGCAGAGCCTCCAGCAGAGTCTCCTTCCACAATAAAAATTTCTGTAGAATTAACATCCTTACTAGAACAATCAGCCAATTTTCCTGGCAAATTACCCACATCCATAGCACCTTTTCGCCTAGTTAATTCTCTTGCTTTTTTAGCTGCTTTTCTAGCTAATCCAGCCTGTATTGCAGAACGAATAATAGACTTAGCAATTGCTGGTTTAGTTTCACAAATATCACCTAAAGCATCATTTACAATAGATTCTACCATCCCTTGTATTTCACTATTACCGAGTTTAGTTTTGGTTTGCCCTTCAAACTGTGGTTCTGGCAGTTTAACACTAACAACAGCAGTTAAACCTTCACGATAATCATCACCACTTGGTAATTCATCACGTTTAGCCAAATTATTTTTAGTAGCATAACGATTTAAAGTACGTGTCAATGCCGAACGAAAACCAGCTAAGTGTGTTCCGCCTTCATGTGTATTTATATTATTTGCAAAAGATAAGATATTGTCTGAAAAACTTGTGTTATACTGCATAGAAACTTCAACAGAAACACCACCTTCTTCTTTTTCAAAATATAATACTTCAGCATGAATCGGTTCTTTATTGCGATTTAAATGTTCGACAAATGAGACAATACCACCTTCATAATGAAAGGTATCACTTTGCTCGTTGCGTTCATCTTTTAATTCAATATAAACACCGCGATTTAAAAACGCCATCTCTCTTAAGCGATTAGCTAAAATATCATATTTAAAACCTTCACATTCAAATAAAGATCTGTCTGGCAAAAAAGTAATTTTTGTACCACGTTTTTTTGTGGCTGCTAATTTTTTTAATGGACTTTTTACGCGTCCACAAGAAAAACTCATAGCATTGATATGTCCATCACGGTAAATTTCAACATCAAGACGTTCAGATAAAGCATTTACACATGAAACACCAACCCCATGTAATCCACCTGAAACTTTATAAGTATTATCATCAAATTTACCACCAGCATGTAAAGTTGTAAGAATTACCTCTAACGCTGGAGTGCCAGTATCCTTATGAATATCAATGGGGATACCTCGACCATTGTCTTCAACAGTACAAGAACCATCTGGATTAATAATTACAATAATTTTAGAGCAATGACCGGCCATAGCCTCATCAATTGAATTATCTACAGTTTCAAAAACTAAATGGTGATATCCACGTGTGTAGGTGTCGCCAATATACATTCCAGGTCTCTTGCGCACAGCATCCATTCCTTCAAGAATAGTAATATTGTCTGCACCATAGTTTTTTTCTTCAGTCATGAAACTCCTTACCGACTTTAAGCTAAGCTATTAATTAACCAATTTTTAAATTTATTTCACGCACAAAAATCACTTGGCTATTATTGATATTTGTAATAATATTTTTTTTTATCATTTCCATTTCACTACGCAAAGTTGAATTTGTAACTTTGATAGTCAAAACATTATCTTTAAAACTAGAAACTGATGTAAAACTTAGCCATTGCTGAGGCACCGCTTTAAACCATTCTGTATCGGCTAAAGATGTTTTTTTAGCCGTTTTTTTACCAAGTTTTTTGACCTTTGCCAGAAATGGTTTTAGAGTGTTTTCATTGTCTACAAAGCGTCTATCTTCCTTCACTTTATGCTACCTTAATAAAAACGTAAATTATATAAGATTAAGGGTTTATGTCAATTTAAAGCATATATTTTTACTTTTATAATTACTAAAAATAAAAATTGATTCTTATCAATATATGAGATTTTTGATATAATATTTTTATTTTATGGATTATTATGGTTTCTGAAATATTTGATACAAATCAATGGGATAAAGTTTTAAATTTTAATTTTGAAGATATAACATATCATCGTGCAAAGAAACAAGGCACAGTAAGAATTGCTATCAATCGTCCTAAATGTCGCAATGCTTTTCGTCCAAAAACTGTTGACGAATTATATATTGCACTAGAACACGCTAGAACTTCTAGTGATATAGGCGCAGTAATACTAACGGGCAATGGTCCATCACCTAAAGATGGAGGATGGGCATTTTGTAGCGGTGGTGACCAACGTATAAGAGGCAAAGATGGATATAAATATCAATTGGAGAGTGGTGAAAAGCCCGATATTGCTCGTTTAGGACGTTTGCATATTTTAGAAGTGCAAAGACTAATTCGCTTTATGCCAAAAATAGTAATGGCGGTTGTTCCTGGCTGGGCTGCTGGAGGAGGGCATTCATTACATGTGGTTTGTGATTTGACAATTGCCAGCAAAGAACACGCGGTATTTAAACAAACTGATCCTGATGTTGCTAGCTTTGATAGCGGTTATGGTTCTGCATATTTAGCCAAAATGGTTGGACAAAAAAGAGCCAGAGAAATTTTCTTTTTAGGATTAGACTATTCTGCTCAAGAGGCATACGAAATGGGCATGGTCAATAAAGTTGTGGCTCATGCAGATTTAGAACAAGTTGCTTTAGAGTGGTGCGATATTATAAACTCCAAAAGTCCCACTGCTATGCGAATGTTAAAATATGGATTTAATTTGACCGATGATGGCATGGTAGGACAGCAAATGTTTGCTGGTGAAGCAACACGTTTAGCTTATGCAACTGAAGAAGCTGTAGAAGGCAGAACGGCCTTTTTAGAAAAACGTAAACAAGATTTTTCTAAATTTCCGCATCACTACTAAGTGTCTATTTCAATAATTATACCAGCATGGAATGAAGAAGCTTTAATTGCTCAAACACTACAAAATATAATTAAAGCCTCTGAAGGCTTACCAATTACAGAAATAATAGTGGTAGACAATAATTCAAGTGATGCCACAGCCAACATCGCCAAACAAAATGGAGCTACGATTGTCTTTGAAAAACATAATCAAATCTCAAAGGCAAGAAATACTGGAGCTGAATACGCAATAGGTCAATACTTGTTTTTTATAGATGCTGACACCTTGCCTAGTGCAGAAATTTTAAATGCAGGTTTTGAATGCTTAAAAAACAACAGTATATGTGTTGGTGCAGTTGTAAGTTTTGATCAAAACATTGATTATACAGGTAAGTTTTTAGCATTATTATGGAATAAAATATCTTGTAAATTTAAATTAGCTGCTGGCTCTTTTTTATTATGTTGTAGTGAAGATTTTAAAAAAGTTGGCGGTTTTCCTTTAAAAGTTTATGCTGGTGAAGAAATACTACTTTCAAAAAAACTAAAACAATTAGGTCTGCAAACATCTCGTAACTTTACTATATTGCAAGATAAACATATTATTACCTCATCTAGAAAGTTTAATAATTTGGGCTATCTTAGCTGTTTATTACAAACTGTTATAATACTAATTTTTCCTTTTGTACTGCGTTCACGAAAATTTTGCTGGCTATGGTATCAACGTTGACAAAATAATTTTTTTATATATAAAATTTCTTTTTCAAAAAGTTTAGGAGAAGTTTTATGATAAATGTCTATGATTTGCATAAATCTTTTGGATCAATTATCGCCGTGGACGGGGTATCTTTTTCTGTTAAAAAAGGGGAAGTATTAGGCTTTTTAGGTCCTAATGGAGCTGGCAAATCTACCACGATGAAAATGCTTAGTTGTTTTTTAGAACCAGATTCTGGTTATGCAACTATCAATAATTGCTCAACAGTAACGGATTCTATTGGAGTACGTAAAAATTTAGGTTATTTAGCAGAAAACGCACCTAGTTATGAAGAAATGAATCCATATAATTTTTTAAAATTTATATGCAATATAAGAAATATTAAAGGTACTGCTTGTAAAAATGCTATAGAAAAAGTAGCTCATGAATGTGCCATTAGCAATATTATGTATCAACAAATAGGAACACTATCTAAAGGGTACAAACGGCGTGTTGGACTTGCGCAAGCTTTAATACATAATCCAGATGTACTAATTTTAGATGAACCTACCGATGGTTTAGATCCAAATCAAAAATTTGAAGTGCGTCAATTAATAAAAAAATTAGCTCCACAAAAAGCCATTATAATATCAACTCACATTTTAGAGGAGGTAGATTCCTTATGCTCACGATTAATCATCATTGCAAATGGTAAAATTTTAGTTGATTCAACGCCAAATCAATTACGCAAACAAGAACAGGGTAATTTAGATGAGATTTTTAGAAAAATTACTACAACATTACAAGGAGTAAATGTATGAACTCTATAATTAGTATTTTTAAACGAGAATTTCAAAGTTATTTTGCTACTCCATTGGCCTATGTATTTTTAACTATTTTTCTAATACTTAGTAGCTACCAAACCTTTGCTAATGGTTTTTTTGAATCACGACAAGCATCTCTTAGAATATTTTTTAGTAATATGCCTATATTATTCATTTTATTAGTGCCAGCTATCGCAATGCGTTTATGGTCAGAAGAGCGTAAATCAAAATCAATTGAATTATTATTCACATTGCCAATAACCACAACTCAAGCTGTATTAGGCAAATTTTTTGCAGCTTGGCTAATGTTGTTTGTAGCATTATTTTTAACCTTTCCAATTGTTATTAGCGTTGCATATTTAGGCACCCCAGATTACGGACCTATAATAACAGGTTATGTTGGATCTGTTTTACTAGCTGGTAGCTATTTATCAATTAGCTTATTTTTTTCGGCGTTAACAAAAAATCAAGTAATATCATTTATACTATCTGTAGTCGCATGCGGATGTTTTTTATATGCTGGTAGTCCATCAATATTAGAATCATTACAAAATAAATTACCAATAAATATTATTGAAATTATAGAATCATTATCTTTTATTTCTCGATTTGAATCAATACAACGAGGGGTTTTACAATTGCGAGATATAAGTTTCTTTTTAGTGCTAGGAGCTGGTTGGTTATGGGCAACTGTGGTTATTTTAGAGGAGCGTAAAGCAGAATAATGAAATCAATAAAACAAATTATAACAATATTATTAATTGGAATTATAAGTATTTTTAGTATCTTATTAATACAAAATTTAGTTGGAAATACTGGTTTTGATTTAACACAAAACAAACTATACACTTTAAGTAAAGGCACTCGCAATATTATATCTTCAATTGATAAGCCGATAACTTTTAATCTGTATTACGCAAGAAAAGCTACCCTTAAAGGCAATAATCAATTGCAATTTTGGAATAATTATTTTTTATATGTTAAAAATTTATTAACTGAATATGTAAAACTAAGTAACGGAAAGATTAAATTAAATATTATTGACCCAAGACCGTTTAGTGATGCTGAAGAACAAGCTTTATTGTATGGAATACAAAAAATACCTATGTCTCAAGATGAGAATTTCTTTTTTGGTTTAGTAATGACCAATGAATTAGGTAGAGATAAAGTAATTAAAATTTTTGAACCACAACGACAAGAATTAGTAGAATACGATATATCTAAAACAATAGTCAATTTATTACAACGTGATAAAAGCACAATTGGTATTATATCTTCTATACCAATTATGGGTGATGAACTTAGCCCATATATGCGTCAAATGATGCAGTTGCAAGGTCAAAAAACTCGTGAACCATGGGGTATTATTACACATCTAAAACAGACTTATAAACTTATAAATATTGATACAAAAATTGATAAAATTCCTGATAATTTAGATTTTTTATTAATTATACATCCAAAACAAATAAACAAAAATCTACTATTTTCAATTGATCAATATGTTATGTCAGGTGGAAAATTAATTATTTTAGAAGATCCGCATTGTTTAAACGATATCCCAAAACCAAATCCTCAAAATCCTTATGCAATATTACAATATGATGCCTCATCAAATTTAAATCAATTAACTAAAAAGTGGGGGGTTGATTTAATTGATAAACAAATTGTTTTAGACAGAAATATTGCATTGTCTACACCGTTAGCACAAGGACAAGCCCCACAATTATTTTTACCATTTCTTGGTTTAAATCATCAATGTGTTAATAAAGACGAAATTATCACTGCTAATCTCAATGACTTAACTTTTTTATTTGCTGGTAAATTAAATATTAAATCTCAAAAAAACTTAAATATTAGACCTTTACTACTAACTACAAAAATAGGCAACACTTGGCAACCAAAATCGGCATTTGCATTACAAAATATAAATCCAAATAGTATATCCAATGCATATCAAGAAGGAGATAAAGCAATAGTGCTATCGGCACTAATAACGGGACAATTTAAAACCAACTTTCCTAACGGAGTAAAAACCAAGCGTAAAGACAGTAAAAAAAATAATATTATTAAAACATCTAAAACAGGTGCAGCTGTTGTAATTGTCGCTGACGTTGATTTTATTAGTGATAGTTTAGCATATCAAAAATCTATTTTTGGATTAGCAATACAAGGTCAAAATTCATCATTATTGTTAAATACTCTTGAATATTTAAGTGGTAATAATGATTTAATTTCTATGCGTAGCAGGGGACAATTCCAAAGACCTTTTACTCTAATTGATAATATAGAAAAACAATCTGATAAAAAAACTAAGCAAGCTATTAAAGATATAACATCAAGAATTAAAACATATCAAATGGAATTACAAAATTTAGAGCAGCAAACAGACTCTACTAATGTTAATTTGATTCAAAATAAAGTATTAAATCAACGCCAAAAAATAGAATTAGAAATACGCAATGCAAATAAGGAACTTAGAATCTTACAAAATCAAAAAAGAATAGAAGTAGAGCGCATTAAAAATATGTTAAAAAACATAAATCTATTTGGTTCAGCACTAATGGTATTGGTAATTGCTTTGATTGTATCTGTGATACAAAAAAAACATAAAAATTCTAATTTTATAGGAGCAATTAAATGAAAATTAATAATAAAAATATTACTTTATTGTCAATCATCGCCTGTGGGCTTTTAATATTAGTATTAATCACAAGCAATCAATATGGCAATTCTGCATATAAAGCAATTGATTCGTTATTAATACAAGGGGTTGATACTTCACAGATACATAAAATCAAAATATCTACCAATAAAAAAATATTAACTATCCAAAAAAAAGATAATAAATTTGTTATAAACGAAAAATATAATTATCCCGTCGATATGCGTAAGATAAATAAATTTTTGATTAATATTTTAGAACTTCGTGCACATAAATTAATCACTACTGATGCTAATAATTATAAAGATTTTAATCTGACCGATAAATTAGCTACTAAAATTTCTATATTTACTAATAAAGCAAATACTTCTATTTTAATAGGAAAAACAGCCAAGCATGGCAATGGTGTATACGTAAAACTAAAAAATAAAAAAGAAGTATTTCTAACTAAAAAAAATCTTAGTATAAAAAATGATGCAATTGATTATTTAAATGACAATTTAATTAATATTACTACACAAGAGATACAACAAATTCAAATTATAAATAATCCATCTATTACTATTAAGAATATCAATAAACAATTACAATTAGTAAATATTCCTAAAAATCACATAGCAAACAAGCAGGCTATTAATGATTTTTGCAATGCTTTAACTAATATAAATTTTAAAGATATTATACCAATACAAGACTTATCTAGTCATAAATTGAATTTTAAAATATCTGTAAAAACTAATGATTATTTAACTTTTGAAATAACTTTTTATACAATTAATAAACAGCAATATTGCACTTTAAAATATATAGGCCCATCTAAAAAAGAAATTGCTGAAGTAGAAGCTAATTCATCAAAGATTATTCAACAGGCGCGAAATGCGGGTAAAATAACTGATAAAAATCAATTAGAAAAAAACAATAAAATTGCAACAGCTATAACTACAGTTAAAACATTAAATAATCAGCATTCTAAATGGTTATATTTATTGCCTAAATGGAAATTTAATAGCCTTAATAAAGGTTCTAAGGATTTAATGAAAATAGTTGAAGTTAAACAAAATAAAATAGATAATACAAATATAGAGAATAAAGATTAACTTCTTTATTCTCTGAGTTTAAAAGGAGTTCTGATGATTGTTATTGATGAAGAAGTAATAATTGATGAAGGAAAATTTGAAAATATAAAAGCTTTAGGCGTATCTTTATTTCGTTCTGGAGGAACTTTAGTTTTTTCTCCAACATTGGAAGATGGTACTCCTGAGATTTTTTTTGATGAAGTAAATGTAATGTTTGATTGGCTATGGGAGAGTGAATCACAAAAAAAAAGTTATAAAAATACAGTAAAAAGAGCTATTAAAAAATTACCAGAAGTTCAAGACGAACGTCAATATCCAGCCTTAAGTTAGGAAAATTATGTTAATAATAAACTGTCATTTAATATCACCAGATATAGATATGCACTCATGTGCCATTTGTATAGAAGGTTCTAAAATCAAATCAATATATTCAGCGGGTAGCACTTTACCAAACGATGAACATATTATCGATGCCAAAGGTCAAATGGTAATGCCAGGGTTTATAGATGTTCACTGTCATGGTAAAGTGGGATTTGATTTTACAGATGGCACACAAGAGGCCATGGATACATTTGGAAAATCTAAATTGACAGAAGGAGTTACAACATTATTACCTACTACATTAACTTTGCCTGAAGAAACTTTAGCCAAAGCTATGCATACAGCAGCAATGTATGTAAAAAACAATACAAAAGGGTCTAAATTGGCGGGTGTTCATTTAGAGGGACCTTTTATTAACTGCAAATTATGTGGCGCTCAAAACCCTGATTTTGTAAGAGCGCCAAATATTGATGAAGTCAAAAGATTACACTCAATTTTTCCTGTATCAAAAGTATCATTTGCTCCCGAAGTTGATGGTGGTATAGAATTTTCACGTCAGTTACGAGAATTAGGCATCACACCTTCATGTGTTCATTCGGCGGCAACTTTTGCAGAATTTTCAGAAGCTTACACAAACGGTTTGCGTGATTTAAGTCATTTTTGCAACCAAATGACAGCTTTACATCACAGAGATATAGGTCTAGTCGGTGCTGGTTTTATGCATAAAGATGTGTATTTAGAAGCTATATGTGATTGCTTGCATCTATCACCAGATATGGTTAAATTAATATTTAAATTAAAAAGCATTGATCGTATACAGCTAATCACAGATGCTATGTGTGCTGCCGGATTAAAAGATGGTGATTACCAAATAGGTGGCTTGCCAGTTATTGTCAAAGGTGGAGCTGCCCGTTTAAAATCAAACGATGCGTTAGCTGGTAGTACCTTAGAGTTAAATCAAGCTTTAAAGAATGTTCAAGAAATAACCAACTTACCACTTAAAGAACTAGTCAAAACAACATCATGGAATCAAGCTTGTTCTTTAGGCCTAGATAAATTGGGTAAATTAGAAGCAGGATTTTATGCTGACATTGTAATATTAGACTATAATTTTGAAATAGTTAGCACGATTGTCGATGGAGAATTAAGATATTCTCAAAATGGTTTTACCTAAACTAAACAAGCCCGTAAAGATATATCCAACTGCTTTACGGGCAAATAATTACACTCATTAATACAACATAATATAAATAATGTTGCGTACGAGGCCGTGAAGTGGTATTGGGTCAATGTGGCATCAATATAAAAGGTCAAAGTCTCAAACTAAAAGTAAATTA
>Ga0256837_1000119_pt1 | contig 71798 bp, 68 predicted proteins | sample 4562384metaG_FD_185976 | JGI IMG/M metagenome (GOLD analysis project Ga0256837, IMG submission 185976) | Hydrothermal vent microbial communities from Guaymas Basin, Mexico - 4561-384 | ecosystem: Environmental > Aquatic > Marine > Hydrothermal vents | place: Mexico: Guaymas Basin | collected... | reverse complement strand
TTCTTCTAATTGTTTTAGAATAATAAATAATTCTTTTGGATCTTGTTTTAAATTATCTAAATCAAAAGCATTTTCTAACTGAATTTTTTTTAAATTTTTTAACTTTAAAATTTCTTTAGGTAATCCTTGTAGTTGATTTCAAGTTAAAACTAAATATTTTAAATTTTTTAAATTTTCTATTTCTTTTGGTAGTTCTTTTATTTTGTTATCAGATAAACCTAATAATTCTAATTTTGTTAAATTTCATATTTCCTTAGGTAATTTTTCTATTTGATTTTGCCATAAATATAATATTTTTAAATTTGTTAAATTTCAAATTTCTTTTGGCAATTCTTTTATTTGATTTCACAATATTCATCATAACCATAATTCTTTTAACTTTTTCAAATTTCAAATTTCTTTTGGCAATTCTTTTATTTGATTATCAGATAAATTTAAAATTTCTAAATTTTTTAAATTTCATATTTCTTTTGGTAGTTTTTTTATTATATTTAACCCTAACCATAAATTTTTTAAATTTTTTAAATTTCAAATTTCTTTTGGTAAGTATTGTAATTGATTTCAATCTAATCATAAAATTTTTAACTTTTCTAAATTTCAAATTTCTTTTGGTAGTTCTTTTATTTGATTATCACTTAAAACTAATTCTTCTAAATTTTCTAACTTTCATATTTCTTTTGGTAATCTTTTTATTTGATTCTGCCGTAAACCTAACACTTCTAACTTTGTTAAATTTCAAATTTCTTTAGGTAATTCTTGTAGTTGATTTCACCATAAATATAATTCTTTTAAATTTTCTAAATTTCCTATTTCTTTTGGCAATTCTTTTATTTGATTATGTGATAAATCTAATATTTCTAAATTTTTAAATGTTGAAATTCAAGAAACATCTTTTATAGGATAAAACTTACATTCAATTTTTTTTACATTTTCTATAATATCTTTTGGAGATATTATCTTTCGTCATTCATTTATTTTTTTAAATTCTAATTTATATTCATTTTCTAAACATTCAACAAATTTTTTATCTTTAAATATATATTTCATCTTTTTAAAGTTAAAAAAATAAAAATAAAATTTTAAAATATATAATATATTTTATTTTTTTATTTTTAGAACGCTTTCTAATTTTGTTTTTATTGAATTTAAATAATTATCTAATTCTTTTATTTTTCATTTTTCTTTTCAATCAATAAATAACAGTCATTTATTTTCTTTAAGGTTTTTTGTTTTAAAATCATAAATATAAGTTTTAAATAAATTATTTGCAACCAAATAATTTAAATCTCATATTTTATTATTTATATATAAACTATTTCCTATATTCAAATAATCTGATAATCTATTTTTACTTATCAATTCATCTAATTTTTGTTTTTTTATTTTTTCATCTTTTTCTTTTTCTATTTTTACATATTTTCTTATTTGATTATATTCTTTTTGTGAAATTCATAATCATTTTTCATATATTTTTATAGCTGTTATATCTTTAAATAAAGAAATAATATCTTTTTCATTATTTGTATCAAAATCTTTAAAGTAGATACTTTTTTTTCCATAGTCAATAATATCTTCTTTATCTATTTGACATTTATCATATATAAAAATATTATCAATTTTATCTTTAAAATATTCTGATAATTTTTTTGTATCTATAATACTTTGGCAATTATAAATATTATTTTTCTTAACTAATTTATTATGTTCTATTTTTTTATGATTATTATAAATTCAAATAACTAGATTATAACCTAATATAAATCATCATAGATATAAAATAAACAATCAAATCTTTTTAAGTCAAGTTTTTTTCATTTTGTTTTATTTTTAAAGATGTAAAAAGTTATTTATTCTAATATATTTTCTTCATTAGTTTCTTCAAAAACTTCAAATATAAACTTTTCTAATAATTGTAATTTAGCTTTAACTGGTAATAATTTTATTGATAAAAGTTTTTCTTCTATTGATGAATCAAAAGCAAATTTTCAAACCATAAAATAATAAAAATATTTATATTCAAAAGTGTTCTCTATTTGTATATATTTATATAAATTGTTTAAACTTGCTGAAAAAACATTTATGTCAAAATTGTCTTCTAAACTATTGAAAAATTCTTTGGTTTTTCATGCTATTTCAATTGTAGTTGAATATCATTCATTTTGAAGAAATTCGTATATTCCTTTTTTTGTTATAAATTCATTTACTATTTTTATTCATTTTTCTCAATAAAAAGTTTGTAAAGGTTTAAGTTTTGTATTTTCAATAATTTGTTTTATTTGTTCTATTATTTTATTTATATTTTTTGTATCTAAAATATTTAAAAGTATTTTAAATTTATTTACTAAATTATCACTATTATTTTTTATATTTAACTTTTCAAATATTTTATCGAAATAAGTATTTAGCTTATGTTGTAACGTTTCTTTTAAAATAAATTCAATTTTTTCTTCTACAATTTTATTTATTTCATCAATTTCTTTTTTATTTTTTTCATTTTGAATTTTAGATAATTTATCGTTATATATAAATTTTGTAAGAAATTGTGATTTTAAATAATTTTCTAGTTGTTTATATCATTTCAAAGATGTCAAATATTCTTCAATATCTTTTTTAGAATCAATTTTGATGTTTTTTATAAAATCTTTTCTCATTTGTTGTGCATACAATATATTGTTTCTTTTCAATATTCAAGCTGGTGATTGTTTTGTGGCAATAGCAGTATCAACAATATATTTCATAATTTCAGATACACTTCATAAATGCATAGTTGTAAATGCCTGTGTGTTTCATACCATTTCATATAGTTGTTGAAATGTTTTATTATCCTTTGTTTCTCATATAACGGCCATCTGTGGATTTTGGGTTTTTGTAGCTATTACCAATTTATATAATTGTTCTGGGTATTCAATATTATAATCAATTTGATAAAAATCATGAAATAGGTGTTCAATAGGTGCTTCGAGGAATATTATTTTTTTTCTTGTTTTTTCTTTTTTTAAATAATATTCAAAATATTTTATAGCTAAGGCTTTTAGAAAAGAAGATTTTCAGTGTCAAGTGGTTCAACTTATTATTGAAGCCCCTAGTTCTGATTTTATAATAAAATCTATAACTTTTAGATCTTTTTTTCTGTTCAAAAAAGTTTCTATAGGAAAAAAAGCACTTCTTTTTTCTACATCATATTCTTTATTTTTATTTTGCCATTCATCATGTACAGAATATATTTTTAGATCCTTTTCTGTTAGAACATCTGAATCTTTAAATCAAAACAATTTATATATTTCCTTATCAACAAATCATTCTCAGTTTTTTCTTATGGAAATAACTATTCTTTCTGATGTTAGAATAATAGAAATTCTAAATCTTACGCTATCAATAATTTCTATATCAGTTAAAGTAGTCAATCAATTTAAAGTCACACCTAAAAACCTCAAATCATCCAGTAAATCATCTCTATTTATATTAGTATCTATAATAGCATATCAATTTCATTTTCATACCTCAGCAAATCAGTAATTTGTTTTTCAGGTTCTTTCGTCGGTTACTAATAAAAGTGAAAAATCACCGATTTTTATATTTCAAGTCAGTGCTGTCAGAAAATATTTTTTTAGTGCGGTTGTTTTTAGTTTATTTAAATATCTAAAATCATTTTTATCAAGAAAAGTTAAAAATTCGGATACTTCTTTTAAATTTTTTTCATCATCAACTATAAAAATATTTGTTAGTTGATAGTTATTGTAAGTAAATGTTTTAGCACCTAATTCTGATAAATTTTTTAAAGACAAACTTGACAAATAAATTTCATATTCTTTTGAAATTTTATCTATCAAAATAAAACCACCATCAAATTTTTCAAAATCTTTTTTTATTTTTTTTATTTTTATTTCTTTTTTTGATATTTCATTTATGATTCTTATTTTTTTCTTATATTTTGAATGTTTAAGTAAATAATATATTCAATATTTTGATATTATTTCGTCCTGATAAGTTTTATTTTTTTCGTCAACTATTTCTTTTAAATATTTATTTAAATTTTCTATTACTTTTTCTTTTACTAATCATCTTTTATATTCATTTAAAATTTTATTTTCAATTTCTTCCAATAATTTTCATATTTTTTCAGTACATAGAACATTCTGAATAAGTCAGGTTTTTGTGGTAGATAGATTTATTATAGAATCTGTTCAAAGAAAATTTAGAACTAAGTTTAAATTTGTTTCTAAATCTTTCAATAATTTATTATAAAATAAAGGCATTGATTTTTTTAGAAGAATATTGATTTCTTTTAGAATATCATAAATATCTTCTATTTCTTTATCAGTCAATTCAGGTATTATTTTTTTTAAATTTTTAAAATCATAAAAAATTTTTTTATCATAAATTTTTATTTTTTCATTATATTCTTTTTCTATATCTAATTTATTTTTTTTAAATTTATTTAGTATTTTTTCAAAAATATTTATTTTAAACATTTTATAATTTTTATATTATATTTTAAAAAATTTTTAAAAATTTTTATATTTTTTGTTTTTTTATAAATCAAACGACAAAATTTCAAATTTTTTCATTTCAAAAAGCACTTACATAAATATAATCTTTATTTTCAGAATTTGCATTTTCTTTGGCAGTTATACAAGGTCAATAATAAGTTAGTTCAAAATCTTGATTTCATATATATTTTTTTCATTTTTTTTCTTTTATATTTTTAACTACATTTTTAAATATTTCTATCATATACTTTCCTTCATCATCTATTTTCATTTTATTCATCAATACAAATAAATTTTTTAAGAATTGTTTAAAAGAAAATATAAAAGTTCAAACTATTTGTTTTTTAAAAATATCTAATATATTTTCATGACATCATATAAAAAATTTATATTCTCAATTTCTTCCATAAAATGATATAATTATTTCACTTTTTTTATTTTGTTCATCTTGAATACTAATTACATAAGTTTTTTGTTTTTCAGAAAATAATTCATTTTTATATTCTTTATTACGAATATAATATTCTTTATTATCAAATACAATATATTCATTATTTTTATTTTTAAAATTAGCAATATAAAAATTTTCTTCTTGTTTTTTTATTTCTTTTATTTTATTATTATATTCGTATATTTTTTTATCAAATTTTAAATCATCTATATTTTTATATCTATATCCATCTAAAATTACAATATATTTGTAGTAATTTTTAAAAATATCTAAAAATTTATGATCTTTTTTATAAAGATCAAATAATTTTTTTATAAATTTTCAAAATAATTTTATTCAAGTTTCAGTATTTACTATTGAATTTTTTGTTAAAATATTTGTAAAATTATTATTTTTAAATTCTTCAAATCATTTTATATTTTTTTTATCTAATATATATATTATTCCTTTGATAATTTGTCATAATTGAATAAAAAACAATTTTTCTTCATTATCATTATAAAATTTATATCTTCCTACTTTAACATCAATATATTTTTCTATTCAGTCTTTTTCTATTGTTATATCAAATAATCATGAACTATTATTTTTTTCTTCTTTATTTTTATTATTTTGATTATTGTTAAAACTATTTCTTTTTTTTCATCCAATATACAATTCTGCTAAATATCAAGTTAGAACGTGAAAAATTTGATTTTTAAGTTGTTTATCTTTTAAATTTTCATGATTTTTAAGTGTTTCTATAAAAATTTTAAAAAAATTTTCAAATATTTTTTTATTTTCAATTTTTTTCATAATATTTTAAAAAAAATATAAATTTTTTATATTATTTATAATATTTTTTATTTTTATTTTATTTTTTTCATTTCTGTTTTTACGATATAATATTCTTTATTTATATCATTGATAATTAGTGCTTTATGTTTTTCATTTAAATTTTTATAGATTTCACAATAATTTTCTTTTATCTTGTCTTTGATCGTATTTTGATAAGCTTCAACAGATTGATTGTCCAAGAATATTTTTAGATTAGTTCATATCAAAAGGTTATTATTTGTAAAATCTTCATATTTTTGACTAATCAAATATATCAATCAATTATATTGTCTCACAGCCCTAAGCAAATTATTTAAACTGTTTATTATTCTGTTTTTTATTTCTAAGTTATCAATATTGCTTATAGTAGCTCATATTTCATCTATGAATATATATTTATAAATATTAGTATTTCATTTTGCAAAATAAGCTAGAATATTACATATAGTTTCTATCATCAAATAGTTCTTTGTATCAAAGAATGTTTTTATATCGAATAAAATATATTTTTCCTTTCAATATTGTTCAAATAAATCATTTTCTAAATTTAAAATTTTTCTTTCCGAATCGGATAATAATAATTTACTTGATATAGTTTCATATAATAATTTATCTTCTACTTTCTTTATTTCTTCTTTATAAAATTTTTCAAATTCATTATATTTAAAATATTTTCATATATTTCTTTTAAAATATTCAATAATTTTTGACAATAAAAATTCTTTTGTGTTATTATCTAATTTTGTATCTCAAATAATAATATTATATAATATTCTAGCTTTAAGTTCTAATTCAGTTTTATCATTTTTTATTTTTCAAATAAAGTTTATTTCATCCTCAAATAGTTTAAATCTTTTGTAATTTATAGTTTTTATATGTGTTCATTTTCATTTTCAAACATAAAATACCCTGTTTTTATTATCAATAATATATTCACCTTTTCATTTTCAAACTTCTTTTTGTAGATAAGATTTTTCAAAGGATAAGGGGTCTAAGTAAATTACTTGTGTTTGTTCTTTGTTGGCAATATTTTTAGATAGATGGTAGGCATAATAAGATTTTCAGCTTCATGTATCACCAACAATTATTCCATGAAAAGCATTTTCAAAAACACCTTGTTCATTTTTAGGAACTAATATATGTGGAGTCCACCTAATATCATTGTCTGAAAAATATTCTTTTCACCAGTATATTTCATTATTTCAGTCATTTCTATACATTTTCATTATTGAAAATATTTTTTTTTGTTCATAAATTGATGTATATTGTTCAATATCATCAAAAAATACTCAATCTTGTAGATAAATAAGATTATTATCTATATTTCTATACATTCTTTTTTCAAGAAAAAATTTATCAAAAATTTGATTTAAGTCGTTTATGATAGAATTATAATCATTTCAAAGTATAAATAAATGAATAGTTCAATCACTGATTGTAAGGCTGTCTCAAAAACTATATATATCAGCACCAACTTTATATAATCATTTTTCTTTGTTTATAACATATTTAGCTTCAGCTAAATCATTTTTGTTATGATAGAATTTAAGGTAGATACTTTTTATATAGTCTTTTTTTTCTAGTTCAGACAGTTTTTCAATAAATTCAATAAGATTTATTTCACCATATCTTCTTATTTTATTAGTATCTATATCTTTGTATTCTTTATTATTTATAAACAATTGGTATCACAAAAAAACATCACCATTTACAATAATATTTTTTCAATACAATTCTTCGCCGTCAAATTTATCAACTTGAAAATCAATATAATCAACATACATATTATCTAAATTTAAGATATCTTCTTTTGATTGAAAAAAAGCATCGAATTTATGTTGTACAAATTTCCTAACTAGTTCTTTATCTTTTTTATCAATTTTATTGTCTAAATTTTTTAAAACTTCTATTTTATTTTTAAAAAAACAAAAATTTTCAATTATTTTAACTTTTCCTTTTACAAAAGGAAAAGAAAGAATTTTATTTAAATTTTGTTTAAGAATCTGCACATTATTTTCGATTTCATTAGCATCATAGTTCAATGGATTATTATATCTTCATTTTTTTCATTTATATATTTCTAAAATATATTCTTTTCTTCAATTTCTGAATAAAATATTTACTGACAAACTAAATCATAAACTATAAATAAACTCCAAAAAATCTTTATATTCCTTTTCAAAAATACATAAATTTCATCTATATAATAACATAATTCATATATTATTCACATTTCTATATATATATTCATTTATTTTTTGTATTTTTATCATATTTATATTTTTAAAATATAAAGGTTAAATTAGTATCAAATATCACCTTTTATAACATTTATTCCAGTAGTTTGAAGTTTATAGTTAACTTTTACTAGACATCAAGCAGTTTTAAAATTTCTGTAAGTATTGAACAGATCATAAAATGATTTAGTTCAATCATATAATCTTAAATCTTCATAATTAGTATAGATGTTATTACTATTTTCTAATAAGAATATAGAAGTTATATTTCTATTACATACAAAGTTATCAGTCCATACAGCTCAATCAATAACTAAACTATTGGCAGAATAATAAGTAAATATATTTTTTCCGATAAGAAAAGTCATATTTATATAAGTAACATTGTTTCAGATATTTATATTTCAATCTGTATAAATAATCAAAAAGTAATCACTATTAGTTTTGTTTATATCTCATAATATATTTATATCTTGTCAATTTTTAGCGTATAGGATAACATTTCATTTTATATTTCATCAATCAATAATAATAGGTGAATAATCTACATAAATTTTTGTTATTCAAGTTGATAATTTATTTCAATAATTATCTTCTCATTCAAACAATAATTTATTCAGTTGTTCATTATTATTTATTTCAATTATTTTGTTAAATATTTTTCAATTATTTAAATAATCTTTTAAATTGTTGATTTTATATTTATCATTTCAATAAGTTAGATTATTAGCAAAATTATCTTTATCATTTATATCATAAGTATTTATTTTAGTAGCATAAAAAGTAGTAGCTAGTTTATCAATATTATTAGTCCAAGTAAGTCAATATGTTTTTATCTTATTTCATACTTGTACAATCTGTTGTTTATAATATCATTCACCATAATCTAAATTTTTTTCAATCAATTTTCTTAAATTATTATAATTATTTCAGAATTCTAAATCATTTAGATAAGCAGGGTATTTAGTATTAGATGTTCATCAGCTATAATAATAATATCATAAATTCATTTTTACAAATGGTGTACTATCAATCACAAATTGTTTACTTTCTATATAATTTCTATAACCTATTTTAGAACAATGATATCAATAATAATATTTTTCTGTTATAACTTGACTTTTTTGGTATCCATCAATATATTTTGTATAATATTGTTTAAAGATATTTATTCAATATTCAAAAGTAGTATAATTTTTTGTACTTATATTTAAAAAGAAGCTGATCAAATCATTGATATCTTTTATATTAGTTTCTTGGTTAGTTAAATAATCACCTAATATTGTATATTGTCAAACATAATTTATAGGAATATCAACTGACAATAAATATTCACCTCAATTATTCAATAAATTTTGTGCTTCTGAGTTAAAATCGTTTATATTATTAGGTTTTTTTAAAAATATTACTACATCATAGATTTGTTGAAAAGATATAATTCATCTTCAATTAGGTAAGTATTCCATAGCACTAGTATCTTCTGGAAAAATGTTTTTATTTTGATAAGAATTATGTTCAAAACCATAAAATCTATCGTTTGTTAAAAATAATATATTTTTTCAATCAGCATTATCATAATCATCTTTCTGGTACCGACAATCAGTTCAATTTATATCAGAGCAGTATTTTACATAACAAGCTTTAGAAAAATCGTCTTTACAAGGTCCAATAGTAACTGTTCTAATAAAAGCGTTATCTATCCGTCATTGTAGTTTTTTGTTTAGAATTATATAAGCTGTTTTATAATCATTATTTAAATAATCATCAAAATCTTTATTTATTTTCTTATATATTTTATTTCAATCAATAAACTTTATTTTAGTTTTTGTATATGTAGGTGTAAAAAATAAACTAAAAATTTTTACTTTATTTCAATACTTATCTACATTTTCAATATATCTAGCAGGTAAATTCACTTTAAACGAAAAATTTATGATTTTATTATAAGAATATGTATGTCAGATATTATAATTTTTTATAATATTTGTTAAATCTACATTTTGTGTTTGTAAACTTCATCCTAACAAATGTGTATAATAGTTTCAATTATAATTTCTATTTATATAATAATTTCTTCTTCTTTCTCAATATCTATAATGTGTTTTACATCAATGTTTTCAACAAGTAATATAAGTACATACTGGTGGCGATAAATATTCACTATAAAGGTAGTATACACTATTATTTTTCAATTCAGGTTTAGAAGTAACAACAATTCATTTAGTTTTTGTTGATAAATTGTTAAATGTATATTGATATTTATTATCTTGTTTAAAGAATTTATCACCATTAGAATTTATTTTATATCGAATATCAGAAAAAATATGATTACTATTTCAATTATTTTCTCAATAAGAAGAATCTAACCATTGAATAGGTAAATCTTGATTTACATTAGTTATATCGGCAGGCAAAAAATAGACTATTTTCATTCTTTGTTCAAATTTATCTTTATCAATTGCTATATCATTTTTATAAATAACCGTCTTTCAATTTTTTCAGAAATAAGAAAATAAAGGTAAAATAGTTCAATCTTTACCTATATAAGGATTATAAAATTCTATTATTGCTTTTTTTTCATTTATATTTTTTATTACTTCAAGCCTATAAGTATCATTTAAAGTCGTTATACTTCAATCGTATTTTATACAAGATATATGTGCATCAACTTGTAGTTTTCAATTTTTATCTACTGGTATATAATTTATCATAAATTGTAAGGCATTATCTTTATAATTAGTAGTATCTGTATTTTTTACAGTAAAGATAAAATTTAAAGTTTTATCATCAATTTTTTTAAGATTACTTTTTATATTATTTATATCTAATTTAAAACTATTATTTATTTGATTTGTATAAATATTCCATTCATCAATATTATCTTCAGTTTTAAGAATAAAATTATAATTTATTTCTTTACATTGTCAGAAAAATAATTTTCATATTTCTAATACATTATTAGATTGTTCAGTAGATAATTCTTTATAGTTATCGCCTTTATATAAAAATCCATTATTATTCAATCAGTTAAATGTAGTAACAATTCATTCAACTTTCCTTTTGAATTTTATATAAATTGTATCGACTATATTTCAACTAGTTTTATCTTTTATTTTTATTGTTACTAAACTATTAGCATAATCACTAGTAAAATCAAAATTTGAAATTATTTTATTTGAATTATAGTTATTATTTTTAAATTTTAAAAATCAATTACTTTCAATTTCAACATCATATTTATTAGCTGTAGCGGCATCTTTAAATTTAGTTTCAATTTGTATATTATTTTCTGAAGTAGAATTATCTGTGATTACATAATAATAATTAGGATTATTTTTATCATAAACAGTATTATAATGGCTGTCTCATTCTAAACTACCATCAAAAAATTGTTTTTCTGGTTCATATTCTATCTGAATAATATTTTTATTATTTTGTTTTACAAAAACTACATAATCTTTATAATCTAAATTTCTATCAAAATGAAATAACATATTAGTATTATTTCAATTATTATTTATATTTATATAAAAGTTTTTTGATATATAATCTTTATCATCAACTAAATACTTATTCAAATTATTTTTATAATCATCAATATAAAAATTATTATTAGTTATTTTTTTATCAATAGATTTATTTATCTTATTCAAATTCAATTTTTTTATATAATAATTGTCTACAAATAATGTTCTATCACATTTTATATCTTCATCTACATTTATAGTTTTTATAGTAGATAAATCATCAAAGTTTTTAGTCCAAGTAAAGCTTATTGAATTAGAATTTTCATCTTTTAAAGTTAGTTTTTGAAATAAAGAACAACTATATATATTTCAATCTTCAATTTTGAAAATATATTGATTATTATCTTTTATTCAAATTAGATAATTATTTCAATTTAAGATATCTTTATAAAAATAAATATTATCAAAGTCAAAATATTTTTTAAAATATAAATAAATTAGTTTATTATCATCTACTACAATATCAAATGTTTCTGAACTGTTTAAATTATCTTTATTTGAAACAAAAAATAATATATTATCATAATCATTATTTTCTATTCTTGAATTCATATATTCTTTTCATAAAATAGTATCAACAATTCATTCTTTATTATTTTCATAATTAGTTCATAATATATAGAAATCTTTTTTATTTCAATTTCATTTTCATTCAATAGTAACATAATTATCTTCTTCTGTAATAGAAAAATTATTTTCAATATCGTATCTATTATCATAAATTATTTCTTCTTTTTGATAATTATCAAAAGTTCAATCATTTTTAAGATTTTCTAATAAATAATTAGTTTTTAAATAATTGAATCTATTATTTTCAATATTTTGAATATTATCGAAATCAATCTGATATACTATTCACCAATTTTTGTTAAATCAATATAAATAATAAGAACTATCACCAATAAAAATAGATTTTCAAGAAAGATTTGATAGATTTATTGATTGATGATTTATTTGATATCATCTTTGTGTAATATCTACTATATCTGTTCATTCAAAAACATAATTATCATCTTTTTTTTCTAGTTTACTATTTTTAAAATTACCAATATTTAGTGATTTGTTGTATCAAGGATTTTTTATATTATAAACAATACATCAATTTCATAAATCAAATTTTTCTTTATTATTATCAAAATTATTTAGAATAATTCATTTATTATTTATTATATTTTGTATCATTTCGTTTTTAGAAATTTTATTTTCACAAACTTCAACAAATCATAAAGAACTTATATCTTTTTGTGTTTTTCAATTTTGTTCTGCTATATCAGAAATAATATATTTATCTTGATTAGGCTGAATAATATTTACAGATATATTGTTTATTTTTATTGTAGTATCAGACGTAAAATAGTTTCAAATGTTTCATATAGAAAAAAAATTTATTGCTAAAATTCAAATAGTAGATGCTAGATTTATATAATTGAACATTAGATGTTTTTTAAATAAAATAAAAAATTATATATTTTTATAATATAATTTATTTGATTTTTAAAAAAAAACGCCTGTAACAGGCGTTTGTTTTTAAATTTTTTATTTAAAATTTTTAAAATTCTATTTTTTTTCTAAAAACGGATAAACTTTTTCTTTTAAATATTCTTTACTTCTAATTCCTAATTTATAATTTTCTTCTAATTGTTTTAGAATAATAAATAATTCTTTTGGATCTTGTTTTAAATTATCTAAATCAAAAGCATTTTCTAACTGAATTTTTTTTAAATTTTTTAACTTTAAAATTTCTTTAGATAAATTTTTTATTTGGTTATAACTTAAATATATACTTTCTAAAAAATTTAAATTTCAAATTTCTTTTGGTAGTTCTTGTAATTGATTTTTTTCTAAATCTAACCATTCTAATTTTGTTAAATTTCATATTTCTTTTGGTAGTACTTTTATTTGATTTTCACTTAAACCTAATCTTTCTAAATTTTTTAACTTTCCTATTTCTTTTGGTAATTCTTGTATTTGATTTCACCGTAAACCTAATTCTTTTAAATTTTTTAACTGTCAAATTTCTTTTGGTAGTTCTTTTATTTGATTTCATCATAAACCTAATTCTTTTAAATTTTTTAAATTTCAAATTTCTTTTGGTAATCTTTCTATTTTATTACTATCTAAAACCAATCTTTTTAACTTTGTTAACTTTCCTATTTCTTTAGGTAGTTCTTGTAATTGATTTCACAATAAATTTAAATTTCTTAACTTTTCTAAATTTCCTATTTCTTTTGGTAGTTCTTGTAGTTGATTTACAGATAAACTTAACACTTCTAAATTTTTTAAATTTCATATTTCTTTAGGTAATTCTTTTATTTGATTATTTTCTAAATCAAATACTTTTAAATTTTTTAAATTTCATATTTCTTTTGGTAATTTTTGTAGTTGATTTTTTTTTAAATATAATTTTTTTAAATTTTTTAAATTTCATATTTCTTTTGGTATTTCTTTTATTTGATTTCTTTCTAAATCTAATACTTCTAATTTTTTCAAATTTCAAATTTCTTTTGGTAGTTCTTTTATTTTATTCCATCATAAATATAATTTTTCTAAATTTTCTAATTTTCCTATTTCTTTTGGTATTTCTTGTAGTTGATTTAAATTTAAATATAATTCTTTTAAATTTTCTAAATTTCAAATTTCTTTAGGTAGTTCTTTTATTTGATTTCATCATAAATCTAATTTTTTTAAATTTTTTAAATTTCCTATTTCTTTTGGTATTTCTTGTAATTGATTTAAACCTAAATCTAACTTTTTTAAATTTGTTAAATTTCATATTTCTTTTGGTAATTTTTCTATTTGATTTTCTTCTAATTCTAATACTTCTAAATTTTTTAAATTTCATATTTCTTTTGGTAGTTCTTGTAGTTTATTTCTTTCTAAATATAATTCTTTTAAATTTGTTAACTGTCCTATTTCTTTTGGTAGTTTTTTTATTTTACTATGACATAAAACTAATTTTTTTAACTTTTTTAACTGTCAAATTTCTTTTGGTAATTTTTTTATTGGATTCCATTTTAAATCTAATACTTCTAAATTTTTAAATGCCGAAATTCAAACAATATTACTTATATAATATTCATCTTCTTCATCTTCATATCATTTATATTCAATTTTTTTTACTTTTTCTATAATTTCATTCGACGATGTTATTTCCCATCATCATTCTATTTCTTTAAATTCCAATCAATATTTTTCTTTTAAATATTTTACAAAATTTTTATCTTTAAATATATATTTCATTTGTTTTTTATGTTAAAAAATAAAAAAATATTATTTTAAATTGAAAAATTCCTTGATATATTTTTTTATTTTTTGATATGCTTCTTTTTTGCTTTTCGTATATTCTATTGTAGTTGGAAAAGTAATTTCCCGACAATATCCAGAAAAAAACCAATATCCTTCTGGCATATATTTATATCTAATTACAATATCATATGTTTCTAAGTCTGTATACACAACATTTTTTAAAGAACCAAAATTTTTAAAAATATATAAATCTACTACTTTTTCTTTTGAATTTGGTACAAATGTAAGTCTAACCCGGTATTCGTTTGATTGTGGTATCCGCTGAATTGCTTCCCAAATATCAAGATATCAAAAATTTTTTTTATATTTTTCCATCTTTTTTGTCATTTTTTTATTATTTAAAATATAATTTATTTATTTTTTTTAAAAAAAGCTTTATTATTATAAATTTATAATTCTGTTAAAAATTTTATTTAAATCATCATAAAAAAAATTTTCATTTAAATTTCATATACGATTTCATTTTAACAATAAAGCTACTAATTTTTTTAAATTCCCTATTTCTTTTGGTAAAGTAGTTAACTTATTATTTTCTAAATTTAACCACCTTAAATTTTTTAAATTTCATATTTCCTTAGGTAATTTTTCTATTTCATTTCAATATAAATCTAACCATTCTAACTTTGTTAACTTTCCTATTTCTTTTGGTAATTTTTGTATTTGATTTCATCATAACCATAATTCTTTTAAATTTACTAACTTTCATATTTCTTTTGGTATTTCTTTTATTTGATTATTTGATAAACCTAATTTTTCTAAATTTGTTAACTGTCATATTTCTTTTGGTAGTTCTTTTATTTGATTATCAAATAAATATATTTTTCTTAAATTTTTAAATATTGAAATTCAAAAAATATTAGTTATATTTTTACTAAGACAAATAATTTCTTTTATATTATTTATAACATCTTCTGCCGATGTTATTTTCCATCATCATTCTATTTTTTTAAATTTCAATCTATATTTTTCTTCTAAATATCTTACAAAATTTTCATCTTTAAATATATGTTTCATTTGTTTTAAAGTTAAAAAATAAAAATTTTAAATTTATAATATATTTTATTTTTTAAAAGTTAAATAAAAAAACGCCTATATCAGGCGTTTGTTTTAAATTTTTTATTTCAATTTCTAAAAATTCTATTCTTTTTCTAAAAAAGGATAAACTACTTCTTCTAAATATTCTAAAATATAATTCTCTTCTAAATATTCTAAACTATAATCACGTAATTTTTCTTCTAATTGTTTTAAAATATCAAGTAATTCTTTTGGATCTTGTTTTAAATTATCTAAATCAAAAGCTTTATATAAAGTAATTTCTTTTAAGCCATCTAATTCAAATATTTCTTTTGATAGTTCTTATAGTTGATTTTATTTTAAATCTAATATTCCTAAATTTTATAAAAATAATTTAAAAAATTACTTTCTTAAATTCTAATTTATATTTTTTAAAATGTCTAACAAAATTTTCATCTTTAAATATATATTTTACTTGTTTTAAAATTTAAATTTTTTTACTTTTTTAAAAATATTTATTTATAAATTCTTAGATAATTTCCATCCCCTTTTACAGTTAAATTAGTATCAGGTTCACCATCTCAATTAGTGTCTAATATATTTTCAGAATATATGTTTTTATCACTATAATAGAAATTTCTATTGAAATTTTTTAAATTAGGATTTCAATATAAATATAAAAATTTTATTTTTCAATCTAAACTAAGAATATTATTTCATAATGATTTTAAATTATTATATCTTAAATCTATATATACAAGATTTGATAAACTAGATAAATCTGGATTGAAAGCTGTTAAAGAATTATAACCTAAATCAATTTTATCTAAATTTGTATATTTTGATAAATTATCAGCATTCGATATTTTATTTTTACATAATATAATTGCGTTAGAACTAGAATAACAATAACTTGTTGTAAAGTTTTTTGCTGCTAATCCTAAATCAGGAACTTCTGTAAGTTCATTATTATATAAATTTAAATATTTTAAATTAGTTAGATTTCACATTTCAGAAGGTAAACTACTAATTTTATTGCTTCCTAAATTTAAATATGTTAAATTTGTTAAATTTCATATATTAGAAGGTAAATTATCAATTTTATTGCTTCTTAAATCTAAATGGGTTAAATTTGTTAGATATTGTAATCATTCTAAATTTATATTTTTATATGTATAAGTAATTGCTAATTTTTCTAATTTATTCATATTTTTTAAATATTTTGTATCTGTCAATCAAGGACTTTTATAAAAATAAGCTTCTTTCATATTAGTTAAATTATATAATTCATCTAATCATTTTACACTATTATCTAATTTTATTTTTAAGAAAGTCAATCAAAAAAAGTTTCATAGTCAGGATATATCAAAAAAATTATCCCAACTATAATTGTCAGCATTCATATAAGTAATATTTGTTATACTAACTTCATTATCAACATAATAATATTTATTGTTTTCTTTATCAAAAAATATAGCATATCATTCTTGTCTTTCTTTATTTCATTCTTTTATAGTTCAATATTTAAATAAATTATAAACTATATCAGATGAAATTTCATATTTATTTCAAAATAATAACGTAGAAATAACTGGTCTTACGGTGATCCGCCATGATGAATGAAATGGATCACTTATTATTTTTGAATTAGAACTGGATAATTTAAAATAACTATCAATTTTTCAATCATTATCAGAATCAATTATAGGTATTTTATACATCATATATTTACTTGAATTATTTTTTGTAGAATAAAATCAACCACTTATTCAAAAGTTTTTGATTGTAACATTATTATAATAAAGACTAATTTTTTTATTATAACTATTATATATTCAAAAATTTTCTATAATATTTCAATTTCAAATAATGTCAATATCTGTATCTATATTATAAACATTATATCGAAAATTTTTTATATTTCAATATATATATCAGATTTTTAAATTTTCAATATGTAAATTATCTAAATCTTTGTCAATATATAGCCAATTTGGGCTAATAATAGTAGATTCATTATATAATGATAATGTTTTTAAATTTGGTAAATTAGTATTATTTACTTCTGAAATTTTAAAATTTACACCTTTACTTCTTACTTGTATTTTTTGTAATGATTTTGGTAAATTATTATTTATATTTATTGTTTTTTTATTATATTCTATATAAATATTTTTTAAATTATGTAAATTTTTTAAAAAATCTAAATTATCAAAATTTGTTTTTCAAAGTGTCAAATTTTCAATAGAATCAGGTAAAGAAATATTATTTAAAGCAGGATAATTATTTATAATTGAAACACTTTTTAGTTTTTTTAGTCAAGATAAATCAGCAGTTTCACTTTTATAATAATATGATGACCGACCACCTAATTTTAAATCTTCTAAATTTTGAAAATTATTTATTCATCTTAAATCTGTGATTGAATATTTACTACAATCAATTTTAACCACTTTATCAACTTGTTCAATATTTGATATTTTCCGTATTGTTTTTCAATCATCATCTTTATCTTCTACAAAATCTAAATCTATATTATTTCCAATAGAATCAAAAACATTATATTTATTATCTAAACAATTTTTAAAATTTTTATCATAAAAAGGTAAATTTTTTTCAATTTTTTCAGCTGTTATCAATAATCAACTACTTCATTTTTTTATAATAATGTTATAATTACAATCAACACCATTATCAGTTCAAGGAATAGTAAAACTATCATCATCATTCATTTTAGAATAATCTATTTCATAATTATGTCAATTATCTTTAAATTTTAAATATTGAAGTTTATTTGATAAATTTATTATATTTTTATCTAATAAAACAGAATTATATCAATTTACTATTGATAATTTAGTTAAATTATTATAATTTCATAAATTTAAATATCAAGGTGCATTTTCTATTTCTAATTCTTTTATTTTATCTTCAATTTTTGAAAAATCAACTTTTCCGCCTCAAATCCATTTTACAGTTAAATAATTATTATAAGTTCAATCAAAAGAAATAGTTCAATTTTTATTTGTTATTTCTAATATAATTTTTGTTAAATTTTTAAAATTTCAACTAAATGTAAAATTATTTTTTATATTATTTGTATGTATAATACGTAATTCTTTTATTTTATTTTCTTTAAAATCAGTTGTTATATCTTCACCTAAATCAGTAGTAATATCTGAAAAATCTAATGTTAAATAAAAATTATAATTATTTATTTTTAAATAATCATAGTAAGGATCATATGTTTCTATATAAAATATATTATTTGATATATTATTTTTGTTAAATTCTTCTAAAATAGAATGTACTAAATCCCTTGTTTTTTTTGATGTTTGTATATAATTTACTAAATCAAGAAAATCAAAAGGAATATTTACTTTTTTATTTTTAAATGATGGATAAATTTTATATTTTTTATATCCGTCATCTTTATAAAAAATATTTGATAATTCATATTTTGTTAAATTTGTACTAAAACTTTTATAATTAGTTCAAATTTTTATAAGTTCTTTATTTTCTTTATTGTATTTTATTAGATTATTATCTTGGTCCAAAATATATCAATAAAGATAATCACTATCAGTAAGTATAAATCAATAAGAAAAATTTATTATTCAAATAACTAGAATAAATAATAATAATATTATTTTTTTCATAGTTTTTTTGTAATAAAATAAATATTTTTTATTTATTATAATATTTTTTAGAATTTTTAACTATCAAAATAAGGTATATTATATGGTGTAGTATTTAAAAAATATATTTTATGCTTAAAATAAATGTTTGTTAAATTTGGTAAATTATTTAACCGAATTTTTATATTATCTGGTAAATATAATTTTTTTAGTCAAGGAATTCTATCTATTGATGTAGTTTGACTATCAGAAACTAAATTTGAATTATTAGTTAAATCTATTGTATCTTGTTTTAAAATAGGTTTATTATTTCAGTCTAAACGTAAATATTCTAAACTAACTAAGTTTCATATTTGTGATAAATCAATTTTTCAATTAGAAATATTCACTATATATAAACGAAGTAAATTTGTTAAATTACTAATATCTAATTCTTCTCAATTTAAGTCTATATCTATCAATTCTAAATAAGTTAAATTACTTGATATATTTTGAAGAAATTTATTTAAATTTTTAGTTTTTATATTTTTTATCAAAAGTTTTGGTTTTTCTGAACAACTATAATAATATATAATTGCTTTTGGTTTAAATTTTCAATTTAAAGCATTTAAATCAAAAGTCCAATTTTGATTATAACCTGTTATTTCAAAATAATCTATAGAATAGTCTTTATTTTTATCTAATATAATTCTATGATTTCAAGATAAATTATCTAGTCATCATATTATTATTTTTTTTAAACTATTTGGTAAAACAATATCAGTTGTTAAAATAGTATTTTCACTTTCTAATGTCTCTAATTTAGTCAATTTTGATATATTATAGTTTAAATTTCATAAATCAGCATGTAAATAAGTTAAATTAGATAAATTGAAAATATCATCACCATTTATAAGTCTTCCATAACCGTATAATGATAATGTTTCAAGTCCTTTTAAAAATCAAATTCCTATTATATTTTTAACATAATGTGGATAACCGCAAGTTAAAGATTTTAAATTTTTTATTTTTTTAGTATAATCAATAAACATATAAAATTCTTTTTTTATTGTTTTATCATAATAGTCAACTAAATTATAATCTGTTCATTTTACTAATCATATACTTTTTAAAGCATCATCTATACAATTTACTAAATTATTTACATATCAATCTCAATTCTTTCCTGCTTCTGGAACATTTTTATCTACAAATATTCATCAATTACATCAATTATACCACCTTACTGTATTTCAAGTGGCATCTTTTTCCCTAACTAAATAATAGATATTTCATTCTGAATCTTTTGCTAATCAATAGAAATCATATAAATTATTACTAAATTCTGCAACATTACTATTATAAATATCAAATTCAGAATAATCAGAAACGTCCTTTGCTTGACAAGGATAATAAACTTTTACATTTTCTGTATTTGGTATTTTTAAAATATCAATATTTTTAAAATTTTCTAATCATCTTAAATCAGTAATATTATTATCATTATTAGTATCATTATTATTAGAACAATTGATTTTTACAATATTATCGACATTAGAAATTAGTGTCCAAGTTCAATCTCAATTATCTTTAAAAGATAATTTTATACTATTTCAATCTTTATCGTATGCCCCACCATTTTCTAAACATTTTACGAAATTTTCATCATAAAATAATCATATTTGAATTTCTGGTTCAACTGGTTTATCATTTTCTGTTTCACCAGAATTCTTTATTGATAAATTACTAATATTATCATCCCTATAGTTAAGATTAGTTACTATTTTTTTCCAATCTTTAACATAATAAGCAACACCATTATTTATGTTATAAATTCAATATATTTTTATTTTTTTCTTGATAGTATTTCAATCTCAATCTATAAAGTTTATAGTAAGTTCTAAAGGATTAGCACTTTCACCTATTTTTTTGTAGGTTTTTCAATATATTGTTTTAAAATCTTCATATATTTTTTTATTCATGACAAAAATCTTTGTCCCTTTTATATTCTTGATAATATTATTATCCTTTTCTTTTTCAATATTATCTAAAAGTTCTTTTAAATTCGCATTAGCATCAATAAATGTTTTACTAGCACTAGGATTTGTTCCCTTTATAAATCAAGGTAAGACAACATTATCATATAAAGAAACAACACCAATTATTTTATCAACAATACTATCATAAACCAACAAATATTTTCATTCTTCTTTTATGGAAGCAAATTTTTCTATGTTTTTTTTACTAGTAATAGGTAATAATTTTACATTTTCATATTGATTATTTGTTATTTTATTTAAAACAGAAGGATCAAATCTTATTTTTAAATAATCTTTTATTGTTTTTATTTTTATATTAGTTTTTTTTTCTATTTCTTGTTTTGTTTTATCATCAATAATATCATTTAAATCATAGCTAAAAATATTATTATTTAAAAGTAAAAATCACATCAATAATAAATAAAAGATTTTTTTTATTCTTTTCATAATTTTTATAAATAGAAATTTAAAAATATATTTTTATTTAAAAATTTTAAAATAAGAAAATAAGAATTTATTTATATATATAATAAAATTTCAAATTTTATTATTTTAAAAAATTATTGAAAATTATCTAATTTTTATTTCGTTTGTAATTTTATTTAGACTATTATCAATTATTTTATCATTTAAATTATTCATTGACAATATATTTTCAAATCCATAATAAATAATTCAAGAACTAACAATAACACTAACAATCATAAATCATAAATAATTCATTTCTATTTTTCAAGTATCTATCGCTATTTTTAGAAAGTTTTTGAATGCCATTGTAAATCAATAGAATATTCAACCAAGAAAACCAATAAATAAAACTAATTTTACAATAAGAATAATTGTACTAATTATTCATTCACTTCCTGTCAAATATCACTGAAAATATAAATAACTAGTATTCATTATAACACCAAAGCTTTCGCCTAATATATAATAAACAGTAATCATATATATAATACTAACTAATCAAATTATGATAAATACTATTTTTTCTGTTGCATCTTCTATTTCTTGAATTTTTCAAGAATTTATTTCACCTAAACTATTAGCAATTTCTGAATTGCTTTTATTCGTAAATTTATTCCATACAAAAAATAAAATTGAAGATAGCATAATAGATAGCACTAAAGTAATTATTCAACTACTTGTAGGTTTAGATATTATAGAATAGATATTATTTATTCATCATTTTAGTAAAAATCATACTAAAGTAGCTATAATAAGTACAATAGGAAGATTTTTTCAAAATAATAGAAATACTTTTGATACTAAAGTAACTAAAAATTCTTTGAAGTCTTTAAAATCTGTCATTTTTATATTTTAGAATATAAAAAAAATACTATAAAATTTATTTTTATTATTTTTTATAATTCATTTTTGTTTTTTCTAAAAGCATATAATATAATCATAAATAATATAATAACAGCCATTGTATTTTCTACAATACCTGATTTTTTCTTTTTGATAATTTTTGTATCTACTTTTTCTTTACTTTCTTTTTCAACTTCTTTTTTATCACTAAATACATATTCTGGCTTTACACCTAAAATATCTAAAGTATTATTTACCTTCTTTACAATTTTTATTGGTTTTAAATCATCAGCTAATACAAACTTAACTTCATCAAAATTTCATCATAATTCAATCATATATTCTTTTCATTTTTCTAAAATATCACCTTCTTTATATGTTTTTATAGCATCTTCAATAATAAAATCTAAATTTTCATTATTATTTTTTACTTGAATTGTATTTTTATTTATCTTTATATTTTTTTGTGGTTCAAAAATAAATAAATAATCAGCATCCCAATTTTTTACAATAATTTCATTTCAATTTTGAATTACTTCAATTTTTTTATCTTCTTTATTTTCTTTATTATCTTCGTCTATTACTTCATTTATTGAATTATTTGATTCTTTATTTACTTCTTTATTTTCTTTATTATTTATTGTATTATTGTTACTAGATGAATTAGATGAATCTACTTCGTTTAACAAAGAATCAATATCTAAATCATCAGCAGCATAAATATTTATATTAGGTATAATAGTAAAAACAATTATAGATAATAAAGCAATTCTTTTTAGCATTTTTTAAATTTAGTTAAAAAATAAAAAATATAAAAAAATGATTTTGATTATTCTTTATCCGAATATACTTGCAAATAGTTTTTATCTTCGTAAATTTCCTTTCAGTGAATAGTTTTCTTAAATGATACCGTATCTCAGAATAAAATATTATGTACTTTTTTATATCCATTTTCTGGCTTTTTTAAATTACAAACAACATCAATTCATTCTACAGAATCATTAGTAATAAATACTTCACCATTAGGACCTTTAAAATCTGTAGTTATATAAGTAGAACTATCATCAATTGGTATAATATCAACAGTTTTACATCTATCAGTATATAATTTAAAAAAGTCTTTAGTTACTTCTAAGTTCTTAGCAATATTTACAGCATCTGTAGTTTTAAGATTTTTTGTTATAGTTTTATACAATTCTGTAGGTTTTACACCTGTAACACCATTTTCATCTCAAACTAAAATTTTTGTTATATCTCTAATAGTAAAGTCAGGATTAGTTTGTACAATGTTAGTCACTGCCATAGCAGAATCTTTTAACTTATTAGATGATATTTCCATAAAAGTTTTTCCATGAAATCCTTTGATAAAAATCATCATCAACAATCAAATAATAGCAACTACAATTAGTATTTCGATCAAAGTAAAAGCTTTCTTTAAATCTTTTTTAAAATTATTCATTTTTTTATATTTAAAATATAAAAACATATTTTATATATATGATATATTTTGTATAATATATTTTATATTATTCTTTTTTATATTTTTCTTCTAATTGTTTCAATATTTTTATAAAATCACCATTTCAAATATTGATACTATTATCAATTTTATATTCTATTTTATATTTTAAATCTTTTATCATTTCTTCAATTTGTTTTTTTAAACTTACTTCAATTTTATCTAGATTTTCTTTATTATCTTTAAATTCTTTTATTATATCTTCATACATTCTTTTTCAAATTCTTGATTTTATTTCTTCTAATTTCTTTTTATTCTTATTTTTTAAAGCCTTTAAGATTTCATATCTAATAACACTATCATTATTTCTTTTAAAAAACTGTAAATCTTCTTTAAATTGTTTATCATCTTTTTTAACAAGATATCATCTTTCAACTTTTGTAACTTTTCAATTTTTATCAAAATATATTTTATATTCTATATCTTTTATTCTAACTATTAGACTTTGATTTCATTGTTTAAAGAAACCATTACTAAGCTTAAATAAATAAGGTACAATATAATTATATGTATGTGGTAATTCTTTTTTATATTTTTTTTCAACGTCTATATAATCAACATTATAATATTTATTATATTTTTTAAGTTTTACTTTATACTTTTCTTCTATTTGTTTAGGTGTTATTTTTCAAATTTGTTGTTTTTTTACTTGTGTCGTATTAGAATTATTATCCTTTTGTGTTTGTGTTCAACAGCTTGCTAATAAAAAGCTTATCGATAATAATAAAATAATTCATATAAGTTTCTTTATTTTCATTAGTTTATAAGTTATAATATAAATAAATGTTATTTTTGTAATTCAATATCTTCTAAATTTTTTAACAAAGTCCATATTATATATTTCTTTTCTTTTTGAATTTTTTCAAAGTCAACTTTTTCAAATTTTTCGAATGAATTATAATAAGACACCAATTGTTTATATTTATCAATTTCATCAACTTTTAGTTTTTCTATTCTTATACTAGGATATTCATAATCTATTTCAGTATAATTTTCTAAATACTGTCATATAGTACTATTTAGTATTCATCATATAAAAAATAAAATACTTCATAAAAAATAAATTATATTTTCCATTTTTCTATTTTTTATTTTATAATAATAAATTTATATTTATAATAAAATTTATTTTATATTTTTTATCAAAAAATAAATGTTTCAATAGTTTTTTTAACTTTTTTGTTATTATATTTAAATAAATCTTTATAATTTTTTATATTATTTTCTTTTAAGATATTATAAATAATATATATATATTCTTCCTTCCACTGTTTTCAAAGTAATCATTCTTTTTTTAAATATTCTAAAACTTTATCTTTTCAATTAGTAAGTAAAATTTCTATTGGTTTATATAAAATTTTATGTTTTTCTTTTTTCACTTTTATTATATTATATACATCAACAATCTTAAATATTTGATGTTCCTTTCATCTTTTATAATCATCCCAATTTATATTTTTATCATAAATATATTGTCAATATTTTTTTTTGAATAAATAAAGAAAAATTTCATATATTTTTTTGTTTTTTGTAAAATAGTATTCAAAATTTTTTATAATATATAAAACTTTATTTTTTTTAGGTTCTATTTTTTTAGATAATGTTTCATAAAAAGAATTATCTTTTATAATATACTTATTTTGTTCTATTTGTTTATATTGATAAAAATCAAATTCTACATCAAATATAAATTTTAAATATCATATTTTATTATATTTATTTATTTTTTTAACTAGATTATCCTTTAAATCATCAACAAAAAATATCTTTCTTCAATCAAATATATAAAAAACATTTTCAATAAATCCTTCATAATAAAAAGTTTTTACAAATTCATCCAACAAATCAAAAACTTTTTCTTTATTTTTTCTTTTGCTAACAATCAATTTTAAAATTTCTAAAAAATATAAAATATAAGAATCTTTTACTTCTAAAAATAAGTAATAAACATTATTTTTATAATTTTTTAAAAAAAAAGAAAAATTTTTTATATAGAAAATATTATCTTCAATTTTTGATAATATAAAATAATTTATATTATTTTTAAAAATATAATCTGTTTGAAAATAAAAATTTTTTATTTTAACGTCTTTTTCTTTTCAGATAACAAAATTATTTAGTTCCGATTCTTTTACAAGATAATATTTATTTTTGTTTCTAATAATATTATATTTAACTTTCATAATTTTATTTTGTTTATAAAATAAATAAAAAATAAAAGTTTTACTTATTCTTATTATTTTTATTATCAGTATTAGTATTATTTTTTATAAAATTTTCTATTTTTTTTATTATTTCATAATTATATTCAATAAATATATATCAATTTTTATCATAAATTTGTTTTATTTTTCAATTATTTTCTAATTGTTCTAATTTTTTTTTATCTATTTTTACTAATTTTCAATTTAAATATATAAAATAAGTATTTATTATATCATTTAGTTCGGAAATAATTTGTTTTAAATTTTTTTTATCATTTTCAATTTTTTTTTGTTCTTCTTTTAGTTTTTTATTTTCTAAAACTAAAGTTTCATTTTTATTTTTTAAAATTTTATTATTTATAATAATTTTTTTATGTAAAACATAAAAAAATCAAAAAATAAATAAAAGAATAATTATAAAAAAAATCAATAAACAAAAAAAATAACTTTTCAATCTTCTATTTTTTTCAATCAGTTTATCTATTTCTATCTTAAATCACTTTATAATTTTATCATCTATTTTATTTATATTTTCTAAATTATTTTTCATTTTAAATATTTTATTTAAAGAAAGAATAAAAAATTTTTAAAAGAATTTTTTGTTTTTCTTTATCTTGTATTGATTTTATATTAGATAATATATCTTGTTTAGAACTAAAAAATAAAATAAGTCAATATTCAAAATTGAAATAATTTATGATTACATTATTCTTTATTCATATTTTTTTTAAAAATTTTCATACCAATATGTCATCATAACTTTTTATATTATTATCATAATAAAATACAATATATTTTCAATTTAAAATTTTAAATCTATCAGATTTTAGTTTATATTTATAAAATATAAAATTTTTTTTATTATATTTTATAATAAATTTTTTTTCAAATTGTAAATCAATTCATTTTCTTTTTAAATTATTTTGTAATCAGGTAATTATTTGTTTAAATCTTTCTTTATTGCTAATTTTTAAATTATTTATTCTATCATTTTTATTATTTTCATCAGTTATTTTTACTATTCAATCATTTTGTTCTATATTTTTTTGTATACTTTTTTGTATATTATTTTTTTTTAAATAAGTATAAAATCATAATAAAAAACTAATAAAAATAAAGATGATAGTTATTATAATATATATTTTTTTTATTTTTTTTATATTCTTTATTTTTTTCATGTATTTAAAATATTTAAAATTTAAAAAATAAATTAGAATCATACAATAGTTTTTGTTATTCAGACTAGTATTCACATAGATACAATCTGTGCTATCCAAAGTATTCATGAATAAAATATTTTATATTTTGTTTCTATATCTTTAAATTTTTCTAAAATATCATAAATAGAAATGAATAATTCTGATATAATTTGATGAAATAATCAATCAAATCATATTTTTTCACCCAATAATTGCTTTTTCCGTAAATTAGTTAAATCTTTTTGAAAATGTTTTGGTAGTCTTGTTTTATATAAAAAATTCTTTCCTAATAAGTCATTGATAATAATATTATATTCCATATTAGTAATAAGTCTATCTCTATATAATGAATCAGCAACATCTTTTATTTCTTGTTTTGCGTTAAAATATTCAATTTCAAGTTTATTTCATATTCTTTTAGATAAATTATTTATATTTGAAATAAGTAATAAATTGAACAAAATATGTTTATAATATTTACTTCAAATAAAAATATTATGCTTTTTAAAATTTACATATCAAATTCAGAATAAAATAAGCATTATAATGTAGGTTAAATATTTTACTAATTCTTGTTTTTTATATTTTCAATATTCTTTTTCTATTTTTTCTACGATTTTTTTTTGAATAAATTCATTTTTATATTGTTTTTTTATATTTTCATAGACAATAGGATTTGATTTGGCAAATATATTATAACTTTGGTAAAATAATCAAAAAAGAATAAAAATAAAAATTATAATAAATATTTTTAAAATAATCTGAAAAATTGTTTTTTTTATTTTTTCAATTTCTTTTATAACATTTTTTATACTATTGAAAGAACTGAAATTATTGTATAATCCAGATGTATATTTTGTAAGTAAAATTTTTGAATAATATCAATCAAAAAAATTATATATATTTTTAGCATTAGTAATAGTAGTTATATTTTCAACAGGACATTTTTCACCATTATCTATTATTATTTTTGCAACATCTAATAATGATATTCATTCTTTTCAACTATAAATATCTGTTCTATCTATAAGTTTTTCTATTTTAAACACATCATTATAAGAAAAATATTTTTTCTTTATTTTTTTTAGTTTTAAAAGGCTTTTGATTTTATTTAAAAAATTTTCATTCCATTTTCTAATATTTTCAAATTTCTTTTTTTTAAATATTTTTTTTAACATTTTTAAATTTTATTCTTTAAAATATTTATTTATATATCAATCAATTTTTCTATAATTATCAAAATAAATATTTATATTATCATCATCAATAATATTTTCATTATAATTTATAATTATATCTTTATAATATTTAGTATCATATATAAAATTAGTAATTTTTTTTATTTTGTCGTTATATTTTTCTTCATTATTTCCATTATTTTCTATACAATAAAAATCTTTATATTTCTTATCTAGTTTATCTAAAGAATATAAATCATAATAAGTTCATAGTTTATTTTTATCAAATTTTATAAAACAATTTAAAGTATATTCTTTTTTACTTATTATTTCATTATTTTTTACTTCTTTTAAAATATATTTAAATAAAATATATTTTTTATTTTGAAGAATATAAGTTATTTTATTTTTTGTTTCTGGTGATTTTCGTACCTTTCAATATGTTATCCAATCATTCAATTTATTGATAATAAGAAATTTATTATAAACTTCTATTTCAACAATTTTCTTTATTTGTTTCTTTTCTTCAATTTCTTTATTTACTATGATTGCTTTTAAATCATTTTGATATTTTTCTATTTCATCTTTTATTTGTTGTTCTTGTTTTCTATAATTTTCAATTATCAAATTGATTTTATCATCTATTTTATTTTTTTCAATTATTAGTGTCTTTGAAATAAAATAAAATTGTAAAGTAAGTCCTAATAATATTCATAATAACAATAATAATATTTTAGTTTTCATTTATATACTATAATTATATAAAATATAAGATAATATTTTTTAAAAAATGTACATATTTATTACTTTTTTATCAATTTCAATTTTTTATATCAGTTTCAATTTTTTTTAGAAAAAAGATTCTTCTTTTTTTTCAATTTTCATCACAAGTAAATAAAATAGCATCATCTTTATTTTGAAAGAATATATTTTGTTCATTAGTATTTTTAACATTTATTTTTATTATATTATATACTTTATATTTTTTAGTTATAATAGTTCAATTTTTTGAAAGAAATTTTATTTTTACAATATCATTCATTTTTAAGTTATTTGTAATAAAATATCATATGTAATTTGTATTTGGTCAATTATGTGTATAAAAATAATAATGTCAATTTATTTTTTTATAACTTATAAAAGTTGAACCTATTAGATTTCAAATATCTTTAACTACTATTATGTTTTTTCAATTTATTTCCATTGATAATGGTTCTCAACTTTTGTTTATTATAATTCATTTTTCTTTTATTATTTTTTTATCATCACCATTATTTAAATCAATAGTTATATTGTTTTGAATAACATAATTATTTGTATTTAAAATAATATTATTTCTTCATACTAATTTTATCAAAAGTGAATAAATTTTTGTATAGAAAATATTATAAGAAAATAAAAAAGCAGATATAAATAATATAAAGTTAAATAAATAATTTATTATTTTATTTGTTTTATTTATTTTATTCATTTTATAATTTAAATTTTTTAAATATATTTTATATAAAAAGTTTATATAAATAAGTATTTTATTATTTTTATAAACAAATGTTAAATATATTTTCTTTTATTATATATTTTTTATTATGTTTTATTTTTAAAACAAAAAATCTATATACTCAACTTTGAATTTTTTTTGCAATATTTTCTTTACTGTATCATTTTTGAATAAAATAAGTTGTAAATATTTTTATATCATCGGGATAATAATATATTTTAAAATTTTGACACTTCTTTATATTATCATATTTTCATATTTCAATTTTTTCTAATATAAAATTATTTTTTATTTTTTTTCATATTTTATCTTCTATTTCTTTAAATAATATATCTGTCTTATTTATTTTTATAATTTTTATTTTTTCTTTTTCTATTATATTTTCTATTTTATTTGTTTTATTTCAAATAAAAAAAGTATAAAAAGAAAATATAATAAAAAAAATAAAAAATCAATTTATAATAAAAGATAATAAAAATTTTAAATTCATGTTATATTTTTCTTTTATTTTATTCATTTTATAATATATAAATAAATAAAAATTTTATAATTTGTTTTCAATAAAATTTTCAATAATATTTTCTTTATCTTTTTTAAAAAAGACATATAAAATATCATCAAAATCAAATTTTAGTTTATTTAGTTTATTTTTTTTTGTATTTTTTTTCTTTAAAATCAAAATTCATCAAAAATAGTAAATATAAAATTTATTTGTTTGATTATTTTTTAAAAATTTTTCTATTTCTTTTTCATTTTTCCATTTTAAAACATAAGTACTATCAAATTTAACTCATCTGTAAAATTCCCTAATTGTATTTGATAAATAAAATCAAGGTTTATTTTTTGAATGTACAACTTCAATTTCATTTTTTCAGGCTAACATTCTTTCTATAGATTCAATAGATATTTTCTTTTCTGATATAAAACTAAAATATATCCAATGAAATAATAAACTAACTAATTTTTGTATTTTTGTCTTTTTTTCTATAAAATAGATTGTTTTCATATTTTTTCTAAAAAAATATAAAATATAATAAAATAATAGAAAAATAATAAAAATTTTTACTTTTATATAAGATTTTCTATTCATAATTCTGAAAAAGTAAATTCTTTTTTATCTGCTTCTTGGTCTTTTCTAATTTTTACAAGATAATTTTTTATAAAATTGTTTAAAAATCAAAATGTATAATTTTTTGTATTTTTTAACTTATTTTTTATTTCATTTATTTTTTCATTTGTTTTATTTAAATCAAAAATAATATCATCAATTTTCATTTTTCTAAAATTTTCTTTTTTATTTTCCCTAATAGAAGAATATAATAATAAATAAATAATATTATCAAATTCATATCATTTCTTTATCAATTTGATAAAAGCATTTCTAATAAATAATTTTATATAACTATAAAGAAAATCAACAAAATAAAATGAAAAATCTTCATCATTTATTTTTATTCATTTATAATTGTATAACAATTTTTTTACATTCAACATTTCTTTATAATGATTTTCAATAAAAAAATCAATAATTTTCTTTACTATATCAAAATTTCACATAATCATCAATAATTTTTTTGTATTATTTTTATTTTCTAAAATCAAATTTTCTATATTTTTTTCTATATTATAGAAAAAAATTCTTGATTCATCAGCATTTTTTATCTGCTTGAATTCATTCTTCATATCTTTCATAGTATATTCTTTTATTTTGTATATAATTGTATTATCATCTGATTTTACTAAAAATTTATCTGTATTAGAATCGAATAATGATACTTTAAATAATTTCTTTTTCATTTTTTTAGTTATTTTAAAAAATAAATATATTATAAATAAGTATTTTATTTAAATAAGTATTTTATTGATTTTATTATTTCAATAATCATTTCTGAAAGCTTATAATCTTTAAATATTGTTTTTACAATAAAATCTTTGTCCTTTTGTATATAATATCACATCCCACAAAATAATAAGTAAATAAATACAATGAATATTTTTTCATATGTATAAAAACTATTTAAATAAAATATAAAAAAGAAATATCAAATAATTGATAACATTACAAATACAAAAATCAACCATCAATTACTAACAAAATTCTTTTTTATTACAAAATACTTTAAATTATAATTTTTCATATTTTAACTATTATTTATAAAATTTTTTTTCTTATATTATATATTTTATTATAATTTATCATCCATTTTAGTTAAAATTGACTTAAATCTTTTGTAGTAATAAGCTTTAAATAATAAGTAAGCTAATAAGAATCATAATCAGATTGAAAGAAAAATATACAAGATATAAAGATTATCCTTTTTTAAATTATAATAGTATTGTGTCCTTATTACATTTGAAACAACTTTGTCGCTGTATTGAATTGTAATAAAATCTTTATTTTTTCAGAATAAATTTATATAAATAGGATTTCATTCAAAATTTAGTTTTATAAAATATTGATAATTATTATAATTTACTTCATCTTTTCAAATTTTTTTGTTTAAATAATCAATATCTTTATTTGTTATATAAGTCCACACATAAAAATTATCTGTTTTTATATCTTTATTTTTATAGAAATTAGATGAAATTAGCTTTATTTCAGGTTTTTCAAAAAATGATAATTTTTCTCATATCAGTAAATTGAAATTTTTTTCAACTTTATTATCAATAATATCATCTATCACTATATATTTTAAATTATACTTATTTAACAAATTCTTTATTTCTTTAAATTTCTCTTTTTCATTAGTTTTTGAATTATCTAAAATATTTTTTATTTTTTCTTTTAAAAAAAAGATTTTTTCTTCATTTCAATTCTTTTTTATCTTAAATGGTATCAATACTATTGTCTTTCACATCTCTGGAAAATAAAAATTTGTAGTTCAAGAAAATTCTAAATATACTAATTTAGATCACTTTTCATTTTTCTTTTTTAGAATATTATATATTTCAACAATATTATTATCAACTTCTGTTTCTTTTATTATTTTTTTGTCCAACTTTTCTAATGCATTTTTTATTTGTTCATAATTTTCTTTTTGCTTTTCTTCTATTTCATTTTTATATCTTCATTCTCGCAATAATATTTCTTCATATCATTCTTCTTTTTTTAAAAATTCTTTTGTTTTATTATGTTTTACTAAATCTTTATTTTTATCTGTTTCATCTAAAATAAACGCTTTTTTATACTTTTCTAATAATTGTTCCTTTAAATAATCATTTAAACTATTTGAAAATGTAAAATTTATTGAAAATATTGAAAAATATAAAATAATAGTTACTATCAATGTTTTTAAAAATTTTTTATTATTATATTTTATTATTTTCATTGTTATTGTATAATTGAAATAAATTTTTTTTATTATATCTTTTTATAAGAAATACTAATAAAAACATAAAAGAAAAGAAAAATATAAATAAATAAGCAATAGGATTTAAAGTACTGATTTCTATAATTTTATTAGGTGGTTCATATAGCTTACTTTTATTTTGTATCAATAAATTTTGTGCTCATTCTATTATAACAGAACAATTACTGTTATCATCAAGTTTTATTTTCATATTAGCCATCAGTGGGTCAAGTTTTATAGTAAAATTGTATTTACAGTGAAATGTATTCGCTTTTAAATGTATTTTTCATATAGAACTATCAACATAATAAATGTTTCTTCATAAATTGTTTCAATATAAATATCAAAAATTGGAATCATTGATATTTATTTTTATCAATTTTTTCATATAAATAAGTTAACAAAATAAAATAATATATAATATAATATATTTAAAATAAAAAAAATATAGATAAAAAATGCTATTTGATAAAATATTTATAGCTTATGATAAGATTTTCCATAATTTTATATGATTTATCGCCATCAGGATTTTTTTTAGCGAACCAAAATAAGTTACTTTTATTTTTACAATAATAGCTAGCTAAATATTTTTCATAATTTTCAATGATATATTTATCAAATAAATTTACAAATCTTATAGTATTATATCATTTTAAACTGATAATTTTAAAATATTCTTCTTTTTTGTTATATATTATTTTAAAATTTTTTTTAAATTGTAATAGTAAAGGAAAAAATATAATGTCTTTGTTTGTTTTTTTAGTAATTTTATATTTTAAAACATAAAAATATTGTTTTGATATATTATATTTAAAAGAATTGAAACTTAAACTAGATTTATCAATAGTTTTAACATCAATTTTTATTTTTTTTCATCATTTTTTACCAACTTTTAAAACAATATCTTTTTTATCTTTTTTATGATTATTATAAAAAGTCCATATAATTTCTTTTATTCATAACTTATCTTTATTGTTTTCTAAATCTTTATAAAAAATATATTCACCTATAATTCATTTTATAACATTATTTATATCTTCTTCTGAATATAAAATTCTTTTTTGATTATTATCTACTTTTCATTTTACAATAAAATTATCAGTATTATATTCAGGATTTTCGTAATAATTTTTTATTATTTTTTTATTTTCTTTTAAAAATTTATTTATTGTTTCTATTTTAAATATTTTGTAATATTTTTCAATATTCATTATTTATTTTTTATTATTTAAAAAAAATATTTTTATTTATAATAAGTATTTTATTTATATAAAAAATTTAAAAATAAAAATATACTTCTGTTTTTTCTTTTTGATTTTCTTGATAAATTGGTATTAGTATCACAGGTCAAGTATTTATCCAATTATCATCTTCTATTATTTTATGTTCAACAAATAAATCTATAAACTGTGCTAAATTTAACAAATCTTTTCTATGTTTATTCGAAAAATAAAAAATTATAACTGTCTTAGATAAATTTTTTAAAGGAAAAATATCTTTTTCCTTTATATCTTTTTTTATATATCTAAGCCAATACTTAAATTTATTTTCATAATCAGTCCATTTTTTATTTTTAAAAATTATACTTTGTCTTGTTTTTTTGTTAAATCAAACAGCATAATTATTTTTTTTGCTAACAGGAATTTCTGGTATTTCAAATTTTATATATTTATCTGTTTGTTTATATTTTATTTCAGACATTTTTTTAAAATAATTATTTTAAATCATAAATAAAAAGTCTAACGTTTTGCTTTAGAAATTCTTCTATATTATCAGCAAGTTCATTTACATTATTATCGTCAAAATAAGGTTTTGTTTCAGCTGGATTGAATTTTACAAGTAGATTCTTCTTTATTTTTCAAAATAAACTATATTGTTTTACAAAATCAAACAAAAAATCACTTATTATATTATCTAAATTATTTTTATATCTTAGTTTTTCTAATTGAAATATTCAAAAATCTAATCAATCACCCAATACTAATAATGCTTTTATAAATTTTTCTATTATATTTTTTAGAATATTTAAATAAAATGTTATAATCAAATAATTTTCACTTTTTTGAAAATCTTCTTTATCTAAATCAAAATATTCATAAACATCTTCATTTATGCTTTCTAATTTTATGTTTTTTAAGAATTCTAAAATCATTTTTGCTAAATTTTTTTTGTTATTTAAAAATTTTCTATTTTCTTCATCAATTTCAACACTTTTTATATCTGCTAGTGGATTTACATATAAACTATTTGTAGCACTATCATAAAATACGAAAGTTTTAGCTTCAAGCAAAATTTCATCTTCATTTAAAGAAATTCATAAATCTTTTTTATATCTTGATACTCATTGTAAAAATCCTATTTGATGATTTAAATTTTTCCTTATAGTAGAAGGAACAGCATCAACATTGAACGTTTGTGTAGAAATTATAATAGTCCATCAGTATGACCTACTGACTTTGATTAGATGTGCAAATATTTTATCAAAACTTTTCCTTATATTTTCTTCTATACTATTTCTAAAACTTTCAAATTCATCTATAATAATAAATTTTCTAGGTACTTTTTCTAATATTTCTTCATAATTTTCAAATTCAAAAATATTCTTAAATTCTTTTATTCATAATTCTTTAAAAACATTTTGCCTTTCAGCTAAATTTAAATACAAAAACATAATAAACAAAACTATTTTTTCTTCTGTATCAATTTCTTCAAGATTACTGTAAAATTTTATTTTATCTTTATTATTTAAAACAAAATCTTTATAATCCAATCAATTCTTATCAATTATTATAAATTCAGATGGTCAAAGTTTCGCATATTGTTGTAATAAATATAAAGTTCTTTGTGTCTTTCAGCTTCAAGTTCATCAATATATACCAAAATGAACTATTTTTTCGGCTGACATTTGATAAATACTTTCATTTTTTATATTATATCACCAATTTATTATATATGTTTCACCATTTTTATATAAATAATTTTGTAATTTCGACTGTATATAATCTATTTCTTCTGATTCTAAAACAGGTTCTGTTCAAACTTTTTTTCTTTTTATAACTTTATAAATATAAACTTCATTCTGTCTATTGGTAATATGATTTATCAAATAGAAAAAATATTTATTATTTTTTTCTAATTTTGTTGTTGTTATTACTATAGGATATTTTAGTGTTATTTTTTCTGTTTCTAATTCATCAAATAATTCATCTATTTGTTCTTCTGACAAATAAACAGATTCTAACAATTTATCTTTATATTTTTCTTTATCTAGTGCAGTTATTATTATGTAATTATTTGTTTTTTTTTCTATTTCTTCTACTAATTCTTCTATTTCTTTTTCATTTTTTTCACTAGTCATTTCTATATTTTAAAATCTAAAAATAAATAAATAAAAAAAATATTATTTTATGATTTTAAAATCGATTTACATTTAGAAATCTGAAATTTTGTCTATGATGGCTATCATAATCGTCTAGTATTTGTTTATATATTTCTAATACTTCATTATCATTATACAATCATCTTTGTTCTATATATCAAGTTACTTTTACTAGACAATTATATCTATTTCAAATATAATAATTTTCTTGAATATATCTTTTTATATTATATACTTCCCAATTTATTCAATCTATTTTTTTTATTTTTTCTTTTCTTTCTTTTTTTTCTAAAAATCCTTTATCTTCTAAAAATTTTATAATTTCTTTCAATAAACTTCTTCATAAAGTTGAATATAATATATAAAACATTGATTTTTTTATTTTCAATTCATTATTTTCTTTATCAGAATCAGAATAACTATTTATAAATTTATTTAAATAGCTATAATTTTTATTTTTTTGTATAAAATGTATAAAACTTATATAATCAACTTTTTTTAAATATTTTGTTAAACCTATTCTTCTAACTAATAATTTAACATCATTTTCAATTATAAAAGATTTAAAATAATTTACAAAATCTTTCTTTCATAATTCTTTTATAAATTCTTCTTTATTTTTTATTATATTTTTTTGTTTATTTTTTTCTGCTAATTTTCTATATGTGTTATATATTATTGTATCTACTATTTCTACTTCTTTTCATTTTGATACTACTGTTTCTTTTATTATTACTTTCTTCTTTTCTAAATTTACTAATCTTTCTAAATAATGTTTTTTTGTTTTTTCTATACCTACTACTTTATCTAAAAATTCTTTGTTTTCTTCCCTTATTTTCTTTCTTTCTTTTTTTCCTGCTTCATATATTTTTTTTATCAATTTCCAAAAATTATATTTATCACTATTTATAATTTTCTTTTCTTCTTCTTCAAATTCTTTTAGTGTTTTCAATCAATGCTTTTTAAATTCTTTTATTATATTTTCTATTATTTTTTTATTATCTTTATTTACTAAAGAAAAATATTTAACTTTTCATTTTTTTATTATATTCCGTATGATAATATACAAGTTATTATTTATATATTCTTCCATATTTTTTGTTGTAAATATTGTTTTATAATATTCTATATTATTTTCTTCTATATATTTATAAATTGCATTATAAATTTTAGCAAAATTTTTTGTTACCTTAAAAAATATATTTTCTACACTATTACAAAATAAAATTATATAATCAAATTTTATTTTTTTTATTTCATTTACAATATCTTCCTTATCTTTTATTTTTTCTTTTCATTCAATATAAATATTGTTTCTTTTAAAATTTATAATCAAATACTTATATAATTCATTTAAATCTATTTTTTCAATATTTTCTAATATTTTTATCAAACTTTCTTTTGTTATTACAATATTACTTATTTTTTTATTTTTTTTATTTAAATCTATTATATTTTCATATATTTTTTTATAATCAAAAATTTTATTATATTTTTTTTCTAATATGTTAAAGAAATTTATCATTTGCTTTATATATTCTATTCTTTTTTCAGTTATAATATTATATATATATTCACCTTCTTTTTTCTTTATTTCTTTATATTTTTTATTTATATAAACTGCTAATCAACTTTTATATTTCTTTCATTTAAATTTAAATTCTTTTTCATATTCTTTATAAAAATTTGAAAATCTTAGTCATATTTTTATTTTTTTTCCTTCTTTTATAACGTTAAAAAAATTATAAAATAACATTGTTAAAAGTCTATTATTTTTTCTTCTTATTTCTTCTTCCAATTCTAAAATTTTTTTCTTCATTTCTTCATTTAAAATTTTTCTTTCATATATTCTATTATATCATTTTTTATACATAAACAAATAATATTGTTCCCTATCTAAAAGTGCTTTATCAAATATAAAATTCTTCTTTATCTTATTTTCTACTACTATCTTTTCATATTCTGATATTGTATCTAAATACTTAAACTGTATCTGCATATTTTTATATCTTCCTTCATTTTTTGAAACTACTATCCTTGCTTTTCATACTTTTCATTTTAAAAAAATCATTTTATCAACAATATCTAAAATTTCTTTATAATCTATATATGAATCTTCTAAATCATAATCTAAAACTAACATATCTTTTATAATTTCTACTGAAATTATATTTTCTTTATATTTTTTATCTAATGTATTTATTGCTTCTACTATTTGTAGTGTTGATTTATTATTTTTAACCTTATTTAGCTTTTCTTCTATTTTTTTTATATCTGTTCCTTCTTTTACTTCTATTCTAACTATGTTGTTTCTTAAATATATAAACTTATCTTTATATTCAGATAATCTTTTTTTTATTTCTTCTACTGTTCTATTTTTAACAATAAAAACTTTTATTTCATTTTTTTCAAATTCTTTCAATCATCAGATATTTGCTATATAAATATAATAAACCTTACTTTTTTTCATTTTAAAAATGTATCAGAAAATAAAATTTATTATTTTTATACTTTTTTATCCTTTCATATATTTTTATATTCTTTTTATATAATATATTTTTTTCAAATTTTTTTAAAAATAAGTAAAAAAAATATTTTCTTCTACTTCTACTACTACTTCTACTTTTATAATAAGTAACATTTCATACATTTTAAATTTTAAATTTTTTTAAAATAAGTATTTTTTAAAAATAAGTATTTTTAAAAATAAATAACTTTCTATTTCTACTAACTTCTACTACTTAGTTCTATTTCTACTACTTATATAAAAACGTTTATAAAAATTTAAAAAATAAAAGTGCTTTTTTCATTATTTCTTCTTGTTACCATAGTTATATAACGTTACAAAGTATCATAAAAAAATATATCGATTTTTTGATTTTGTGTAAACACAAAAATCAAAAAAATCGATTTTTGTATTGCTTACGTAATACAAAAGTTTTTTATAATAAACTATCTTGTATGTACTACAAAAATTCCATAAAAAACTGCCTTCTACAACGTTCTGTACACTGTGTTATATCTGCCTTTGCTAAGGCAAAGGCAGATTTTTGTATTGCTTACGCAATACAAAAGTTTTTTATGAACACCCCCCCTAACCCCCCCTATCCTAGGGGGGAATATTTTTTTATTTTAAATTTCTTCTTTTTTAAAAAAAAGATATATCTTATGTTCTACTATAAAGTGACACTTTTTTTGTTGTACTATATATAAAAAAAACATATCTTATATTTCACTATAAAGTGACACTTTTTTGTTCTACTTTTATAACAGTATATCTTATTTTATACTATAAGGTGACACTTTTTTATTTTATTATTTCTACTAAAAAAAACAATATATCTTATGTTCTACTATAACATAACACTTTTTTATTGTACTACATATAACAACATATCTTATGTTACACTATAAGGTGACACTTTTTATTCTATTTTAAAAACAAAATATCTTATATTCTACTATAACATGGCACTTTTTTGTTTTACTGCTTCTACTACTTTAAAAAAAAGTTATATCTTATTTTATACTATAAAGTGACACTTTTTTTATTTTTATTATTTCTACTTCATTTATAAGAAGATATTTTATGTTATACTATAAGATGGCACTTTTTTTATTGTACTGCTTCTTTTTTTTAAAAAAAAATATATCTTATCTTATACTATAAAATGACACTTTTTTTGCTGTACTACATATAAAAAAAACATATCTTATATTTCACTATAAAGTGACACTTTTTTATTTTTTTAAATTTTTTAAATAACTAAAATTTTTTATTTAAAAAATATTTAAATCTACTTTTTTTATGTTTTACTATAATAAGATAAAAAGTTAAATAAAATATATTATATATCTAAAATTTTTATTTTTATTTTTTAACATAAAAAACAAATGAAACATATATTTAAAGATGGAATATTTGTTGAATGTTTAAAAAAGGAATATTGATTGGAATTTAAAGAAATAGACGAAGGATGGGAAATAACATCATCGGAAGAAATTATAAACAATATAAAAAAAATTGAACGTAATAATTATGAAATAAATTATATTGATGGGATTTCAGTATTTAAAAATTTAGAAGTATTAGATTTATCTAGTAATAAAATAAAAAAACTACCAAAAGAAATAGGAAAGTTAAAAAAGTTAAAAAAAATAAATTTAAATAATAATCATATAAAAGGATTACCTAAAGAAATTTGAAATTTAACAAATTTAGAAGAATTAGGTTTATCTAATAATAATATAAGAAAACTACCTAAAGAAATATGAAATTTAAAAAAGTTAAAATTTTTAAATTTATCAAAAAATAAACTAAAAGAATTACCAAAAGAAATAGAAAAGTTAGAAAAAATAAAATGGTTAGATTTTTCCGAAAATCAATTACAATACTTACCAAAAGAAATATGAAATTTAAAAAATTTAGAATATTTAAAATTAGATTGGAATTCAATAAAAAAACTACCTAAAGAAATTTGAAATTTAACAAAGTTAAAAAAGTTAGGTTTAAGAGAAAATCAATTACAAGAACTACCTAAAGAAATATGAAATTTAGAAAAGTTAGAAAAATTAGATTTATCAGATAATCAAATAAAAAGATTACCAAAAGAAATATGAAATTTAACAAAGTTAGAAGTGTTAGGTTTATGGCTGAATCAATTACAAGAATTACCTAAAGAAATTTGAAAGTTAAAAAATTTAAAAAAATTAGGTTTATGATGGAATAAAATAAAAGAATTACCAAAAGCAATATGAAAATTAGAAAATTTAGAAGAATTATATTTAAAGCAAAATCAAATAAAAGAATTACCAAAAGAAATATGAAATTTGAAAAAGTTAAAAGTATTAGATTTAAGGTATAATCAACTACAAGAACTACCTAAAGAAATTTGAAATTTAGAAAATTTAAAAATTTTACATTTATATTATAATCAACTACAAGAACTACCTAAAGAAATTTGAAATTTAACAAAGTTAGAAGTGTTAGATTTATGGCATAATCAACTACAAAATTTACCTAAAGAAATTTGAAATTTGAAAAATCTACGACAACTAAATTTATCTGATAATCAAATAAAAGAATTACCTAAAGAAATTTGAAAGTTAGAAAATTTAAAATATTTATATTTATGACGGAATCAAATAAAAGAATTACCTAAAGAAATTTGAAAGTTAGAAAATTTAAAATATTTATATTTAACCTGAAATCAACTACAAGGATTACCTAAAGAAATTTTAAACTTAAAAGATTTAGAAAAATTGGATTTAGAAAATGCTTTTGATTTAGATAATTTAAAACAAGATCCAAAAGAATTACTTGATATTTTAAAACAATTAGAAGAAAAATTATATTATTCTAGTTCAGAATATATATGTGATTCTAATTTAGAATATTTAGAAGAAGTAGTTTATCCGTTTTTAGAAAAAGAAATAAAAAAAGAATAAAGTAGATGATTTAAAATAAATAAAAGATAATCTAAATTTTGATAATCTTAGTTTTTAGAAATTGAAATAAAAAATTTAAAAACAAACGCCTGTAACAGGCGTTTTTTTTAAAAATCAAATAAATTATATTATAAAAATATATAATTTTTTATTTAAAAATGAAAATTTATAACAATGTTTGATAATATTTGGTTCAATATAGATATTATCCTAAACAGATTTTTCTGATGGACTGATAATGTTTATAATGTTTTAAATACTTCTATTCCACAAAGTATAATACATTTAACAATATTTCTTATTTTTCTTATCCTTATCCTTAAAGTTTATTCTAAATATAACAAACTTGATTTAACTAATTATTTAAAATATAGTTTAAAATTATTTCTAATTTGATGAATTATAAGTTATGTCTTTCTTTCCTTAAATTTATGAAATAATAATTGAGAAGTTATTACAAAAAATTGTTTTGACCAAAAACAAATAGATGAAATGATTGATTGACAATTTCAAAACAATTTATATAATCTAAAAACTTATTGATATTATTTTGTTAGTTCAAGTCTATGAAATTATCTAAATTCAAATATTTATTGTAATTTAAAAGAAAATAACTTATTTGTTAAATATGTTTATATTGATTATGATAAATATTTAAAAGAAAAAGAAGTAAAAAATATATTAGATAATATTGAAAAAGATAATAATACAGATAATAATATAGTATTTATAAAAAAAACTATTGTTAGTAATCTATATAATAAATTATGATATATTGAATATAAAAATAAAAAATATAAAATTTGTTCTTTATATGATTGTTGAAACATTATAGATAATAATAAATATATTGTTATGTTGGACTATAATGAAATTTGACCTGATATAGAATTATTATTTATTGATAAAGATACTAAAAAAATATATATTGTAAAAACAGAAAATATTTTATATTATTATGCTAATAAGTTAAAGGATAATAATCTAATAAAAAATATATTTAAAAAAGAAGATTTTCATAATATTGATAAACAAAGAAAATCAATCTATTTTAAATATTTATATTCATCTGTAGTTGATTTAAATAAATATTTTATTATTCTATGATATTATAATAATAACAATAATTTAGAATTAGATTATTATAATATAAATTGAAAGAAATATTATGATTTTTATCAACTGTATAAAAAAATAAATCAATATGAAAATTGAAAAAGTGATTTAGACGTTGTTTGAGCTAATATAGCATTCAATAACTGAAAATTTATTAGTAGAGAAATGAAACAAATTTTACCTATAAATATAGTAAGTAATAGTTTATACTATAAAATATATGAATCATCTACAATTGAACCAATAAGTTGAAATGTAGTAGAAACATTTGCTTTATTATTATTTTTTAAAATAATAAACTATTTAAGTCTAATTTGAATAATATTATTCGTAAACAAAATTGACTAGTTTTATAGAATTTAACACTAATTTTATAAAATGAAAGAAGCATCATTTAGTTATATTTTTAGTCTATTCATCGATAATTTAACAACTTTTAGTTTTTATGTAGTTATTTTTTTAGTATTATTTATTTTTTCTTTTATTCTTTTCTTTAAAGTAAAAGATATAACAAAAGACAGTGTATATTATCAAAATATTTTAAATAAATTATTTTTTTCATTTCTTTGATTTTTGATTTTTTTAACTTATTTTGTATCAATAAAAACACTAGTATTTTTTTATATTGTTTATTATCTATCAATATTGTATTATGTCTTTAAATTTAAAATAGATAAATTTTCAAAAGAAAAAACTTTAGACTTGAAATTTTTAGATAAAAAGAAAATAAAAAAAGAAAAAGATGATTTTAAAAGAAAAATTTTCGATGAAGATATTATGTTTATCCTTGTTCTAATGACTATTATGATTATAACTATTTTAGTAATTTATTTATCTTATTTATTATTATGATTTAAGTTCTAATACTTATTTTATATATAAATTATATTATAAATAAGATTTACCTTTTATAAAAATAAAATAATGTTTTTTATAAAATATTTTAAAAAACCTAAATGAATAATATTATTGATTTTATTTATGTTATCTATTTGATTTTGGTTATATAATAATAAAAATAATATAAAAAATTTAAATTCAAATAATATATCTAATAAAGATAATAATTTTTCAAGAATAAAAAGTATAAAAGAAAAACGGCAACATGCTTTACAAAGATATAAAGACAATATAGTCAAATATTTACCTGTAAAATTTATGAAATTAGAATCAGATAATGATTTATTTTATATGTATTTTACCTGTCTATCATACAATGAAATTCCTGATAATTATTTAAAAACTTTTGATAAATTGAAAGAAAAAATAGATAAAATAAGTGAAGAAAAAAAAATTATTATAAAAAAATGAATTGAACAAAATTGTAGAAAATTATGACTGGTAAATAAAGCTATTGTCTTTTATAAAAATCCTTATATTATAAAAGAAACTGATATCCTACCAAATAAGCTAATAGAAAACATAGAACAATATATTGATAATAAAGAAATAAAGAAGCAATACTTATTATTATATGAATTATTTAGTTATAAACATTTATGAACTTTATATATTATAAAAGATACCAATAAGATAAAGAAATATTTTAAAAATATTCTTGAAAATATAAAAGATAAAGAAATTCTTGATGAAGATAAAAAAAATTTAAAAATTTTTTATAAAATAATTCAATATTATGATAAAAAATAGATTTAAAAAAGCTTTTACATTAGTTGAAATATTGATAGTTATATGAATTATATCTATTGTAATTGCTATAATTTCTTGAATAAAATTTTCTACTAATTTAAAAGACAAATATTATATTGATAAAATTTTAAATTATGATTTTTTATATGTTGATTCGAATGAAAACTTGTTTTGAATGAAAGATAAAAATAGAAATTATATACTTGATTATAATGAAGAAAAAATAAAATATAAGATTTATTATAATAGTTTAGCTAAATATTTAGATCCTTGATATTATTATCTTTATAATAAATCTTATATATTTAAATATGACAAAAGTAACCAAACATTGTGAAAAATTGTTTATATTTTTGAATAAATGTTTTTAAATTGAAATAATATAAAATATATAATAATTTATATATTATTTTATTTCTTTTGAATAATTATAATATGACAAATATAGATAAACTTTTAGACAGTTTAAATTTAAATGATATTTGAATAGATTTAACTAATAATAAATTTAAAAAAAAGAAAACTAGTAAAACTACTAGTAAAACTAAGAAAAAAAATACTAGAAATATAAAAAGTAAAAAAGAAAAAGATATAAAAACTAGTGAAGATACTAAAGAAAATAAAAATACTATTGATAATAAAGAAATAGAAATAGCTAAAAATGATAAAAAAGAAGAAACTAATAATAAAGAAACAAAAGTAAAAAATAATACTAATATTGATACTACTAGTGACATTGATAAATTATTGTCTGAATTTGATAATAAAAATGAAAAAGATAATAAAGAAAATAATAAAGAAGATAATAAAAAAACATTTGATATAGAAGATGAAAATAATAAAGAAGCTAATGAAAATAATAGAAATAATAAAACTGATAAAACTAATGAAACTAATGAAACAAGTAGTGATATTGTTACAAATATTGATGATTTATTATCTGATTTAGGTAATACTGATAATACTGATAATAATGATAATAATGATAAAGTGAATAATGATAATAAAAAAGATAATTCTATTGATGAAAAAAAAGAAAATCATAATATTGATGATTTATTATCTGAATTAGGTGAAGTAGGTAATAATAAAAATAATGATAAAATAGAAATAAATAATAATATAAAAGAAGAAGAAAATATTGAAAAAAATATAAAAAATAAAAATAAAAATGAAAATAATAATATAGTAGAAAAAATAAAAAAATATTTCTTAAATTTTAAACAACAGATTATAAAAAATATAAAAAATAAGGAAGAAAAAGATATAAAAACTAGTAAAGATACTAAAGAAAATAAAAATACTATTGATAATAAAATAAATATTGAAAATATAAAAAATAATGAAATAATAGAAAAAAAATGAAGTAAATGATTTTCAATAAATAAAAATAAAAAAGAAATAATTATATGATGAATTTTAGCTGTTTGATTACTAATATATTGATGATATCAAATTTATAATCAATATATTGTACTAAATAATGAAGAAGAAATAAATAATAAACAGATTGTAAATAACATAAATAATAATAACAAAAATAAAGAAGATGCTAATAAAAATAAAGAAAATAATGAAAAAGTTATAATTAGTAAAGATGATGTAAAAAATAACAATACAAATAATTTAAAAAATATTTTAAATCAATATAATATAAAATATAAAATAGAAAAATTTAAAAATGAAAATAATATAAATGTAATTTGTAATAATTGTAATAAAAAAAGAATAATTTTGTTTATAAAAACTTATTTAGAAAATAAAGAAAAATGAAAAAATACTGATATTTTAAATATAAAAGACTGAAATAAAATTTATAAAATTGATTTAAAAAATAGAAAAATAACAAATATTATAGAAATAGATGAATTGAATTATAAAATTTTAAATAAGTTAGTAAAAAAGAAAGAAGAAATTGAAAATAAAATTGAAGAAATAAAAAAAGAAATTTTAAATTGAATAGATATAAAAAATAATTGAATTTTATTGAATCAATATAAAGATACAAAATATAAAATTGATAGACTAATTGATAAAATCAAGAAAAAAATAATAAAAGCAAGTATAAAAGTTGATTTTGATTTAGCAGATTTTTTTACTTCTAAATAATCAAAAATGAATATAAATAATTTTCAATGAAAAACAAAAGAAATTTTAGATGTATTGAATGAAAAAACTGATTGATGGAAAAGTAAAATAATAATTTCATTATGATTATCTAACTTATTTTTACAATTTTTATACAAAAAAATATTTATTTCAAGCTTAGTAATATATAAACTATCAACAGTTTATAATTATATTGTATTATTATTTATTCTAACAATAATTATATATTTTATGTTATCATTTATTCTTTCAATTTTAAATAAATAATTGTTTATAAAATTATGTTTAGAAATATATTTATTATATTTATACTATGATATATAGCTATAAATATTTATATTTACAATACAGAAAAACAAGCTTTAGAAAATAATATTGAAATATATCAAAAGAAAAAAATAATATATAAAAAAGAAAGTAAAGAAATTCAGGAAAAAATTGAAAATATAATTGATAAAACAAAAAAAATAGAAAAGTTTAAGAATGAAAAACAAGATGTAAATTCTGTTTTTTATTTAAAATTGTTTTTAGAATGGATTTTACCAAATAATAATAAAGCTAAATCTATTACTTTAAAAAAATGAAAAAATGAAAATATTATAGAATATAAAGATACAAATCTTTGAAATATTTTAAAATTATTAGAAAAAATAAAGTATTTAAAAAAAAATTGATATATTGATAGTTATGATTTTAAAACTATTATTCAATGAAAATCAAATTTATATGTTATAAAAATAAAAATTATATCTAAAAACCTACAAAAATACCTTAACAATTTTAAAGATAAAGATTTTTATTTGATTTATTATAATAGTATTATAAACGAATAAATTATATTATATTTTTATATAAAATATATTATTTAAATAACAAAAAATATAAATGAAATTTAAACAAACTTTTGAAGAAGCTTTTCAATCAAATATAGTTGTATTCATAATAAATTTATGATTTCTAATTTATTATTTATTTTTTTGTTCTGAAAATAATATTATAGAATACAAAATAGTTTTATATTTTTGGACTGTATTTTTACTAATTACTTTGTTTTTTTCAAAAAATAAAAATTTAGCTATTTTTTGATTGTTCCTAGGTATTATAGTAGCAATTTTAGTTCATTTATTTGTAAAATAAAAACTAAAAAAATGAATAATAAAATTTGGAATACTTTACTTTATATATTATGATTTTTATATATTTTATATGTAATAATATATGTTTATATTTTATATACAAGTAATGGATTTACAAGTTTACTATATAACTTTGATAACATTTTAAAAATATGAATAATTATTGTTTTATTTATTTATATATGAAAATATTTAGATTTTATAAAAGTTAAAAATAAAAAATGAGAAGAAAAAAAAGAAAACTTTGATGAATTTGATGATGAAAAAATTTTTTATCAAATTGAAGAAGATATAACAAATAAAAAAATTGAATTTACTTATTATTGAATCTTTATCAATCTTTTATTTCTTTACTATATACTATAATGACAAAGAAAAAATATAACAGTCTTTCTGAAATTATAATAAATCATTTTAAAACTAATAAAGAAATTGATTTGGAACAAATAAAAAAAGAAATTGATGAATTTTTAACAATAATGATAAATAGTTATAATCTTTATGATGATACAGATGATGATGAATTTAGATGTAATATAAATACATTATTATCAATAATAGATTTTGAAAAAGAAATAATAGAAAATAATATTGATCATCCTAAAAAAAATAAAATTATCAAACTTATAGATGATATTTTAAAAGAAAAATTGAAAAAATTTAACATTTCAATATTATAAAATGAATGAAAAAATTATTGAAAATCAAGAACAAAATATAAAATCAGTTTTGATCAATTACATAGATTGATTATTTAAAATTTATTTTGAAAATAGAATATATATAATTTTGCTTTTTTTCTTATTTATTTTTTTATTATATTTTTATATTTTTTCTAGTTTTTTACCAGCTATCTTTACATATATAGCTGATATAATAAAAAATATTTGATTATTTATAGATAAAATAGTATGAATAAATTTTATAAGCTGAAATATTGATATATACTGAACAAAATGAATAAAATTACTTTATCTTTTATATGTTCTTACAATAATTTTTAAATTTTTATTTATATTTGTTTTTTTATTTATTTTTAAATTATTTCTTGATAAATCAATAGAATTGGATATAATAGATATAAATAGAATAAAAGAAAAAACAAAAGAATTATCTTTATGAAATGCTATAAAATGATTTTTAAAATGAACAAATTCTTTTAAAAATGTTATTCTTGTATTAGCTGAATTTTTAAAAAGATATACTTTAGCTATTTTAGTAATAATTTTATTGTTTTTTACACTAATACAATGATATTTAAATAAAAAAATTACTTTAAATATAATAAATGAAAATAATAAGGAAGTAGAAAAAGTAGTTGAAGTAAATAATTTAAATGAAGGACTAAAAGAATTGCTAGAATATAAAAAAATAGATAATTGATTCATTAGTAAAGAACATTTAGATATATGATATAGTATAACAGAAAAATATCTAAGAAATAAAAATAAAAAAGAAATAAATAAATATATTTATAATACTTTATATATGTTGTATCAATTATCATTAGTTGTATTTATATTTATACTATTAGGATTAGATGTAACTATGTATAAAATAATAATGTTTTATAAATTTGAAAAATAAATAAAATATTTTTTAGGATAAAATATATTATAAAAATAAAAAACAAAAAGATAAAATATATTATATATACAAGTTTAAATAAAAAAATTGTATATATTCTATATAGAATATATGCATTTAGTTATTATGATAGTATATATTCTATATAGAATATATACACACTTACATAAGTGTGTATATATTATTTATTTTATTTCTTAAAAACAAAAAAACATGACAAAAACATCTTCTTTAAAGCATTTCAGAAAGGCAGAATTTGCTATCGATGTTTTTTTGAAAATTGCTTTTGTTGTATTTGTATTAGGTTTAGGTGTGATGGGGTACAATTACATAAAATCTGCTTATAGTGCAGCAAAGAATCAGGCTATATCAGAAATAAATGTGACAGCACTTGATAATCTAAAAACATTGAAGGTAGATGGAAAAGAAATTGATGGTGTTATGTTTGTGGACACAAATCCTTCTTTAAGTGAAGGATACGATAAGAACGCTTGAAAAATAAAGTGGAATGATGGTGATAGATCAGATGAATTTAAACCGTCTAGTGATAAAAACTATGCTGTGATTGTGTTTAGAACAATAAAAGGGTTAGATATAGATGATGCATGAACTGCTGACGATTATTCTGATGATGTATTTGTTGGGGTGGCTGCTAATACAGATAATAATAAAATGATGTCGGTTTATAAAAGAACACTTTCAGATCCAGATAATAGTGTAAAATTTGAAGAAGTTCCGTTCTGGGTTGTAGGTGATGCAACAAAAGATATTCCTGATTTGTCAAAGTGATATTCAATCGATACTACACAAGGTGTTATTGAATATATCAACATAAAAGATTGATCTTCTTTAGGAAAAAAGTATAAAGTAATTGTTGGTTGAAACAAATAATAAAAAATAAAAAACAAAAACAAAAATTTAAAGGGGCTATTTTTTAGCCCCTTTTTTATTTAAAATATATTATAATTTTATAATTGATTTTTATATAAAAAAATAAGATTATGTGAAAATATAAAAAGTTATATATATATTGAATTATATCAATATTATTATGTTTAAATATAGTTAAAGCAAATTTTAGTAGTATGCTTAAAGAAGCAGTTTTAAATTATTTTAGTACATCGAATATTGTAAAATATTATTATGATGCTTTTGAATTTGAATGAGAAAAATTAGGTGATAAATTAGTAGAAAATAAAGATAAAATAACAAAAGAATTTCTATTATCTTGAACAAAAGAAGAATTTTTTTATAAATTTAGAAAAGAAAATATTGAATACAATATTTTGTATTTTTTAAATATAATAAATAAAAATTCTTTTGAAATAAATAAAAAATTATCAGAAGCTTTGATAATATTAGATTGAAATATAAATAATTCTAATAAAAAATATAAAAAGTTATTTACTATTTATTTTAAAATAAATAAAAATAGAATAAATTGATTGCCATTATTTGTAAAAAAACAATATTCTAAATCACCAGACTTATTTTTTAAAGACTTGTATAAATTATCTTATATTTTAGAACTAATAAAATTCTATTATAAAAATAAAGACGATTATTTATATAAAAATTCTTTATGATATTATTATTATTGAATAAATATAGTAAATATAGAAAATAAAGATATTAGACAACTACTAAAACAATATTGTATTGATAACAACCAAGATAGAATTTATAAATTGTTTTTACTTTTATACAATTTAAATAAATAATATATTATGAAATATTTATGAATTATTTTTTGACTATTATTTATTTTTATGTTTTGATTCAATAGAAAAGTTGCACCATATTTAAAACTAGCTAACTATAAGGTATACTATAATCCTTATGAAAAAATAATTCTTTGAAAATATGAAATTATTGATGAACTTGATTGAACTGTTTGCTGAACTTGAAAGGTAATAGATATATGAATAAATAATAAAATTTATTGAAAACAATATATATTTTTTCCCACTAAAAGTAACAAGTATAAAACTTATAATGAATGGTACAATTATATTGATTGAAATAAATGTTTAAATTATTTAAAAAATATTTATTGAAATCATTTTAAATATTATAAAATTAGCAATAAAGGAATAAAAATTGATAGAATTATTATATGAAAGTATATATTTAAAAACTAATAAATTATATTATATATTATATATTTGTTTATTTGTTTTATTATAATATGATATGAAATCAATAAATAAAGTATTGTTTATAGCTTATTATATTTTTTTACTTTTTATAATTTATTTTTTTTATAAATATTTATATTGGCAATATTTGTTTAAAATTGAAACAAATATTTTTTATTTTATTATTTTTTCAATTATTCCTTTTTCTTTTATTTTTTTTATAAGAACAAAACAATTACAACTATTTTATTCTACTTTTTATTTGATATTTTTTTTATTGAATTTATTTATTTTTAGATTTCATACTTTTTATTTATTGTACTTATTTATAATTTTCTTTTTTTTAGATTTTGTATATTCTTATATATATAGATTTGTTTTAAATATAAATAAAGAAGATATAGATATAGATAATAATGAAAAAGAAGATAAATATGAAGATGAAGATAGATATGAAGATGAAGATAATGATGAAGATAATGATGAAGATAGTGATGAAGATGAAGATAATGAAAATTTAAAATTAGATGATGATATAATATATAAATTTACTAATGAAAAAGATAAAGAATTGATTTATAATGCGTATCTAAATAATTTTAAATAATAAAATAAAAAAAATGCAATATTTATTACTTATTGAAATATTTTTACTTTGATTTATAGTACAAATATGAATGTCAAGTTATTTTGCTGCTGAATCTTTGATAAAAAGATTAGAAAGCAATTATAATTATAAAAATTATTTTTTATATTGAAAAATATATTGACCTTGAAATGAAAATTTTTGTATAGATAAATTTTACAATATTGTTGAAGATTGTGATTTTTCAACTTTTAAAAAAGCTTATGAATATAAATTTAAAAGAAAAACTATTGAAAATAAACAGTATAAATTTATAAAATGATATTTTGATAATAAAAATTGAATATTTTATTATTTAGATGATTTAGCTTGAATAGTACAAAATAAAATTAGATAATTATTTTATTATTTAAAATATTTAAATAAAATAATATGTTATTATGAACAATAATCAATATAATAATTATAATATTATGATTAGTAAGTATTTATTATAGCTATAAATTAGCACTGGAAGATTATAAATCTTTTTATGTTTCAACTTATACGTTATATAAATTTTATATTATTTTTTCTTTATTCCAATTATTATATTTTTTTGATTCAATTAGTTTTATATTATTTATATTTATACTTATTTTTATTATTTTAGATAACTATTTAAAAAACTGAATTCCAGAAATTTTTAAAAATATTGGTGCTATATCAGATATAATATATATAATTTTACTGTTAAATCTAATTATTCATTTAACATTTTTAAATTTTATTCATTTTATATTTATTTATATATTATGAATAATATTTTGTGTTATATTTTATTATATTTATCAAGTTAAAATAATAAAACAATGAAATAAATATATACCTTTTGAAGATTTAGATGACAAAAAAATAATAGAATTACATTCTACATCAGATAAAAAAATTATAAAAGAAATTTGGCAAAATTTTAAATTTTTAAATTTTAAAACAATAAAAGAAATAAATAAATTTAAACAAAAAATAAAAAATAAATGACAACAAATTACTATTCCTGCTTTTTTTATTTTATTTCCTTTTACATTTATAATTATTATTTATCTTTTATTTATTTAAAATTATATTTTTATATATTTAAAATATTCTAAAAATGATAAAATGTATTTGAAAATTCAATAATATTATTGATGATATTTATAAATTTGATTTTGAAGATTTATATGTAAATAATAATAAACTTTATTATAAAAAATCTTGAAAGATTTTTGGTTATAAAGATATTGATAAAAATTGAATTGATATGTTAAAAAAAGAATGATTTTTTGAAAATAAACAATCATATAGTTTAAAAAAAGTTGTAGATTGAAAAAAGATATTTTTTAGAATAGCAAGATCGCAAAATCAAATAGTTATAAGAAAATTATGATTTACATTTGATTTTTTTAGAAACTTTAGACACGATAAAGTTTTATTTGAATTTGTTACTTCTGTACTAAAACAACAAAATAATAAATCATTATTGATTTCTTGATTGACTGGTTCTTGAAAAACTACATTTATTCTATCTTTGTTAGAAATGATAAATAATTATACTTATAAAGATATTGTTTTAGTACAGTTAAAAGATATATTAGATAAACAACTAAAAAGTAAAAAAATAAATATTGATTTAAGAAATAAAAATATACAAGAATTGAAAATAATTATAAATGATTTTCTTGATAAAGAAGAAAAAAAAATTATTTGAGAAATTTTAAATAAATATTTAAAAGAAATATGAATTGAAGAATTGTTGGATAAATATAATAATAATTCAGTATATACAATCGAAAAACCTATTGAATATTATTTTGAAAATAAAAATCTTATATTTTGACAAAACGAAATAGAAGCAAAAAATACTGAACAAGCTAACGAATTATATACAGAATTAGTTGATATAGCTTTACAGTCAAATCCTGATATTATTTATATATCAGAAATAAAAAATAGAATAGAATACCAAAAATATATCGATATTATTTTTGTTTGACCAACTGTTATAGCATCGAATCATGCAAACAGTGTATTCTGAAATTTAAGAAGATTAGAAGCTGTATCAGAAAATAAAAATGAAATAAAAGAAAAAATTGCTAATTGATTATGATGATTGTTAAATCTGAAAAGATATGAAATAATCAGCTTAGATAATAAAAAACCTTTCGTCTTTTCTTATGAATTTTTAAAATTTTTTCCCGAAGAAATTTATGATTTTTATGTTTTAAATAATGATAAAGAATTTAAAAATAAATTATTACTTGAAGAAAGAAATAAAAATTATTATTTACCACACAGTTTAAGCCTTATATTCAATATTTATGTATTATATAAAAAATGATATAATTTCATTCTAAAACTTACTAGTTGATTAGAATTACAAAAAATAGTTGAAGAAAATGCTGAAAAATTAGCAGAATTATATAATGTGTGATATGAAGAAACAAAATTTGTACTTGATAAATATTTTAAATTAGAAGAAGAATATAAAAAAAGTAGTAAATATAACTTATTTTAAATATAAAATATATTATAAAATTATAAAATATGTTTTTATATTTTTTATAATATAAAAAAACATAATGAAAAAATATAAAAAAGCAGAATTTACAATATCTATGTTTTTAAAAATAGCGGTAATAATATTTTTATTATGATTAGGTGTTCGGTGATTATATCAATTTATATTTATCATAAAATATCGAATAAATGTAAATAATTTTTAAACAATAATTTTTAAAAAATGTTTCTTATTGTTTTATTAGCTTTTTTTTTAGTGTTATCTTATGCAAGTTGAATAATAAATAATACAAATTATAAAAAAGTTTGAAGAATAAATAGTTATTCTTTTCAAACCATAAAAGAACAAAATAATATTGATAATAATAAACCATTTTATGTTAAAAACATACATAATTTTTTTATTGAAAAAAAAATGTTTTTAGATAATTGTGATGAAATAAAAATAAAGATATACACAGATAAAGAAAATAATGAAATATATTTAACTAATTTTATAAATGAAAAAACACCTTTTATTACGGTTGATTATGTAAAAGAAAATTTAGATTCTTATTCGTATATAATAGATGATAGGGCAACAAATAATGTATCAAAATTTTTTATAATACCAGTTAAAAATCAGAAATATGATTGAATATATTATGTTACAATAGAAATTCCTGATTTATCTGATGATGAAAAAATAATAATCAATAGTAAATATCCTATAGATGTAGAATTTTATAATTTAAAATATAAAAAAGATAATGATTTAAATGGAATTATTTTAAATAATAATATTGTAGCAAATAAATTGAACTAAATTTTTATTTTTTATTTTTATATTTTAAAATAATAAAATGAAATATTTAAATAAGTTTGAAATAGAATATTTGATGGATAATAATAAACTAAAAATACAAAAAGATAAATATTTTTTAAATGAAATAATTTTAAAATATTATAAAAAAATAAAAATAGATAAGTTTTTAAGAATTATCTTTAAAAAAGCTAATGCTTTTGCCAATAATGTAAAAAATAATTATAAAGAATATAAAGAAAGAAAAAAAGATAATAGTAAAAAACGAATAAGTTTAAAATATACTTTATATAAAGTAAAAGATGAAACTAATTTAAATAAAGAAAATCTTTTTGATTTAAGATATAATAAAAATATCAAAAATAATATTTATATTCTTGAACTAGAATTAGATTTTTCAGAATTTATAATAGATAATAATAAAATATATTTTAAAAATACTAAAAATAACAATAAAAAACAAAAAATAAATATATTATTTACAAAAACAAGTACAGATTTATTGAATTTAAAAAATTTTATTTTTATTTTAGCTAAATTTTATAATTTTAAAAATATAATAAATGAATCAAAAATTATAAATATATTTGACGAAAAAATAATAGATAAATATAAACTATTATATTTTAAAGTAGAACAAATTTTTCAAAAAGATAAATCTATTTTACTTATAAAAAAAGAATTTATATGATAGTAATATTTTTATTAGTGCCAATTTTAACATTATTTGTTTGATACTATCAATATATTCATCATTGTTTAAAAAACAAAATATACTACCCAAATATGTTTTATGATGTTGATGATTATAAAATAAAAATATTCACAGATTTAAATACTTATAAACAAAGTGATGTAAAAGATAATTATATATTATTTTACTGTAAAAAAGATTTAACTTATTTAAATAATAAAAAAATATATTGATTGGATACTAAAGAATTATATAATTTAACTAAATACTGTCCTTTTAAAAAATATTATATTATAGATAATAAATGAATTTATCATTATTTTAGATTATAAAAAAAATTTAAATGTTTTCAAATATAATTATATTTATTTTACTTAGTTATATTTCTTATAATTTATATAAAAATTGAAATGAATTTTTTTCTATTATTATTTTCATAACAGGACTGTTTATTACTTTATTTTCGAAGATTGATTGATTATTAGCAATATGAATATGATTATACTTATGTTATGATATTACTGTAAACTATGAAAAAAATAAAGAAAAAATAATAAAAGAAATAAATAAAAAAATAAAAGAAGAAGATCAAAAAAAAATAATTTCTTATTTGATTACATAAATTATCATAAAGTAGAAATTTTATGTTTAAAATAATAAAAATAATTCATATATTTTTATTCAATCTTTATATTTTAAACTAATAAAAATGTTAGAAAAAGTTATTATAGCATTTAAAAAAGATAAAAAAAAGACAAAAGAATATCTTATAAAAAACTGATTACTAGATAATATAATTAGTGAACTTATAAAAAATAATACTGAATGAAAATATAATGAAATAATAGAATATTTATCTAAAAATAGTAATGATAATAGTAATAAAAATAAAAAAAATATAAAAAAAATAAGAAAATTTTCGAAAGAAGAAATAGATAATATGATAGCTAATTTTTTAGCTTTAGAATCTTATAATGTTATAAATGATTGAAATAAAAATAATGAAAGAAAAGAAAAAATTTATTTAAATTTCTGATGAAATACTGAAGAAATAAATATAAAATCTACATTTTATGAAAAAATAATAACAATACTTGTTTTAGTACAATATGAAAAATGATATACAGACCTACATTTAGAAGCACTGTGATGCTGACAAAAATATATGTTAAGATGAAGAAAAGACCAATTGTTGTATAAAATCAAGTTAAAAGATTTTTATGATATTCTTATAAAATATAAAAACTATTATATAAATATATTATCACAATCAAATGAAGATTATGAAGAAGAAATAGTTAAATTTTTATTTGTTATAAATTATCTTTTAAAGAAAGAAGAAATATATGATTTAGATGAATTATTAGATAAAACAGTTGAAGTTTGAGAAAACTTATCAATAGAAGATAAAAGAATAGCTGTTTCATTTTTGTCTAATATATTTTGAACAAAACTTGAATGACAAAATAATAAAATATATGATGTTTCTTTTTCGATGATTCTAATAGATAAAAATTGAAAAGAAAATAAATTTGATATAAGACTAAATGCTGAACCGTTTGAACTTGATTGAAAGCATTATTATTCTATTGTTACAAGATTATTAGTAACAAAATTTATAGATGTTAGTTATTGAGATTATGATAAGATAGTAAATACTTCAATTGAATGAAAATGAGTTGTGATAATTTGATGAAAAACAAATAGTTGAAAATCAACATCAATTTATTCAATGTTAAAAAAAATTCATAAAAATAATGATAAAATAGCTATTACATCTATTGAAGACCCTATTGAAAAAAAACTAGATTTTGTAGAACAATTAGAGGTAAGAGAAACATGAGACGAAGAAACAACAATCTGATTTAAAGAACATATAAAAGCTTTGGTAAGAAGAGATTGAAATATAGCATTCATCTGAGAAATAAGAGATGAAGAATCATTATCAGGTATTATAAACTTATCAAATATCTGATATGGTATTTTTACAACAACGCATATATCGAATATTCGATGATTGAAAGAAAGAATTTGAGAAATGAAATGAAACTTAAAATGATTAGTAAATAATCTAAAGCTATTGATAGTTCAACAACTTTTACCACTTTATAAAAAAACTTTATATTTAAAAGAAGTTGAAGATATTAGCAAAATAAATAATAGTGCTGTAGCTGAAATAATAGATTTTATAAAAAATAAAAATTTAAATGTTTTTGTTCAAGATTTCTATGATAAAGTTAAATATTATGAAGATACCTTAAAAAATAATATAATTTACAATAATAAAAATGCTAAATACTATAATAATTATAAAAAATTAGTTGATAGCCTTGAAAGTATTGAAAAATTTTATAGATTTATTTGAGATAATTTTAAAATAGAAAAAGAAAAAGAAACTAAATGAATGGAATTAGTTTATGAAATAGCGAAATTTTCCGTAATAAATAGAAAAGCTTATTTAAATGATGAGGAAAAATTTATAAAAAATGAAAAAATATTCTTGCCTATTTTCATAAATGCTTTGATTATTCTACAAAATAAAGATGTATCTTTTTCAAATATTATAGAATTAGCTAATAGTTACTAATAAAAATATTATTTATTTAAAAATTATAATGAAAATAAATTATCGATTTTATTATCAAATTTTATATCTGTTATAAAATTATTTTCTTTATATAATATTCATTTTTTTACATTTTTTAGCACATCATATATATGATAATGTTTAACTATTTTATAGGTATATTCAAGGTTAGAATTTTCATTTGTTTTAAAATATATATCTAACAAATATAAAAAATTATCTTTTTTGATAAAATAATATTGATAAAAAACATCTTGATATCAATATAAATATTTTTCAAACATTATTTTTTTTATATTATCTAACAAAGTTTTATCTACAGAATAATCAATATTAGAATTATCGTCAAATAATTTTTTAAAAAATATTTCCTTTTGCTGTTCAAAGTTATCTGATATATTACTTTTTATAAAAATATTTTCTAATGTTTCTTTATTATTTTTAAAAAAATCTAACACTAGTCTGTTTATCATAATATTTAAATATTTAAACATATTAGCTATTCAAACTTCAATATTTTTTATATAAAAAGGTTCAACACCATCTATTTTATCTTGTGTTGTTATTTCTATTATAACTTCATTGTTATATCATTTGAAATATCTAATAAATCATTTCTGTTTTATTTTAAATTGTCAATATTCCAAAGGTTTAAATCATTCTAGCTTATTTTCTACTAATTTTTTATTTATAATTTTATAATCAAACATTTTTATATTATTTTCTAAATCATCATCAAATTTTCAATATCTATTTTCTATTCATTTAGGATAAAATTTAGAAAAACTTGTATATTGTTCTAATCAATTTTTATCTATTTTTACCCTTCAAAATATCATATTATAATTTATTTAAAATATAAATATTTTATATTCAAAGTGTATATTATATAATTTGAATAAATATCTAGTATTTTTTAAAAAATTGTTTAAATTTTTTTTATTTAAAATAATTATTTTAAAATTTCTGGTTTATGTAAAGCAAATCACTGAAGATTGAATCAGATATTTTTATATTTTTTTATTCATTCTAATAATTTATATATTTCTTCATAATTTTCTAATCATTCAAAAATAATATTCTTCATATCTTTATATTTTTCTAATACATCTAATAATTGTTGTAATTTTTTTAAATTATTTAAATAAAATTTTGTTCATTTTATATCAATTTTTATATATTTATACATCTTATTTTTTAAAATAATAGGTAGTATTTCAGGCAAATAATGAATATTATATTTATCTAATTTTTTATTTGGAATTATATCATCTATTGCATAAACAACTAATCAATTTGAAATATTATAATAATATTTTAAATATTCAATATTATTTGAAGTTATACTTTTATTTTTACATCATATTTCTGATAATTCTAAAATAACATCTTTTCAAATTGCTTTTTTTATTTTTTTTAACATATTTCTAAATTTATAAAACGTTTTTTTATTTTTATATATATAATATAAAGTTTCATAATTTATATTTATAGTAATTCATAATCATATCTTTTTTATTCTATTTAAATTTTCAATTATCTTTTTAAATATAAAAAAATCAAACTTTATTTTTTCTTTTTCTATATATTTGATATTTCTTTTTTTAAATTTTTCAATCTTAGATAAATATATTTTCAATTCATTTTCTGGTGCTAAAATTTCAGCTAATTCTTCTTTTATTTTATATTTTGTTAAATCAACTTTATATATTTTTTGAAATCTAAGTAATTTTTCATTTTCTAATTCATTCATTTTATAAAAAATTTAAAAATAAAATCTAATATATATTATTATATATTTTATATTCAATATAAATATATTTAAATTTTAAATTATATTTTAAAAACTATTTTTTGACAATTTATTATAAATAATACAAAAATATAATTTTATTTTTATATTCTAAATAAACAAACATGTCCGCATAAAACTATTTAAAAAAATATTTTAAAACTTATAAAAATTAGTATTTTATAAATTTCTATATCCGCAAGCATCTGTTATAAATGCTTGCGGATATTCTTTATATCTTAAATAAGACTACATGAAAAATAAAAAACTTATTTTAGCTATTTTTGTAATATTAGCTATAATAGTATCAAATTCTTTTGGTTTTTACTATAATAAATATCCAAAAATAGCTATACCGCAATATTATAATAATCAAGATCAAATAATAAGTAAAAAAGATATAAAAATTTTAGTAGAAGAATATAAAAATTTATTGTTAACTAATAAATTATATGAATATGTATATAATAAATATTGATTATACGAATTGAAAAATGTTGCTAATATAATATGAAAGCAATATTATTTATTATCAGAAATATTGAAACAAAATAATATCAATTTTGATAATGAAATTGATGAAAAAAAATATAAAGAATTGAAAAAAATAATTGATAAATCAAAAGAAAAAGCAATTGAAGTTTTGATTCAACTGAATATAGAAAATATAAAAAATTATTTAGAAAAAAGAAAAGAAATAAAAAATGATTTTATAAAACAAATATTAGATGTTTTATATAAATTTAGTTATAATCAGATAAGAAAATTAGTAAAAATATCATATAATTTATGATATCAATTATCGTCAGATATTTATAACCAAATAAAAGTAAATAATATTTATATTGATGATTATATTCAAAGGAAAACTTCAATAAAACAATTTAAACAAAAATATAAATATAATTTTGATTTAAAAAAAATAGAAACTAAAAAAGAAATTGATAAAAAAAGAATAGAAAAAAATAAAATAAATAATAAAAAAATTGAAGAAAAAGAAATAAAAGAAGAAGAAGAAGAAATAACACCACAACCAAAACCTATTATAATTGAAAAAAATATAGAAGAAAATATAAAAGAAAATATAAAACTAGAAATAAAAAACAAAGTTAAAAAAATAGTTTTAACAAAATATAAAAATAAATTAGAAAAATATAATATAGAAAAATTGAATAGAATTATTGAAAAAATAAATAAATTAGAAATAAAATTTAAAAATAAATCCAGAATATTATCAATATTAGAAGGTATTAGGGAAGCTATAAATGAAATTATTGAAGAAAAAACAATAAATAATATAAATGAAATTATAAATGATATTTTAAAATAAAATAAATTTTTAAAATAAACAAAAAAGGCAGGACTTTTTGTCCTGCTTTTTTATTTGTTATAAATTATATTTGTAAAATATTTTTTTATCAATAAAAATTTATATTCTTATATTATTTACAGCTTTCATTATACTACGCATTATTATAAACAAAGGCATAATTCATAATAAAACAATAATAGCAGAAATAATAAAAAAAGTTGTATCTAAAATACTTTTAAAAAATAACAAATTATCTTGTAATCTTTCTGATAATATATCTAATGTTTTACTAATATTTTCAGTCCATTTTTTTACATTATTTGATTTTTCATTTTTTAGTAATCATAATTCTGTTTTTTCAAATTTATCTGAATAATTATTGTATAAATATCAATAGATTTCTCTAAATGAATTTCATTCAATAGTTTTTATAAATGGAAAAACGTTTCTTAGTAATTTTTTCATATATTCAACATCTAAAGTATTTTGTAACAAAGCTAACATATATAATTTGATTGTATTTTGTATAGTATATAACTTATATTGTGGTTTAAAGATTTTAAATAAATTATACCATATTTCTTTGTTATATAACAAAAGGAAAAAATAAAAGAAAATAAATCATAGAATTGAATAAGATATAATAGGTCAATAAAATAATAAAGTATCTACTATACTATCAACTCATCATTTTGAAGTAGTGTTTAAAATAGCCGTGATTTTTGGTAGTAAACTATGTCAAATAAAATATGAAACTCACACCGCACCTAAAATAATAAATATTTTTCATATTATTATTCTTATTATACTATTTTGTATTTTTTTTTGTGTTTTGTACAGTTCATGATATTTTTTATAAATTTGTACTTTTATACTTCATTTCAAGGAACTATTTTTTACTTTAAAAAATAATTCTTTATTCATAAATTCATTGAATACTTTGTTATCAACATTTTTAAAATAATTGTCAAGTCAGTTTACTATAAAATTTACATACAATGGTACTAATTCTTTATTTATTCATTTTATTTCTAATAATATATCAGTTACTAATTCTTTTTCAAAATAATTTACACCTTCATTATCTAATTGTTTTAAATATAAGTCTATTATTGCTTCGAAAATTTTTTTATTAGAAAAAAAATTAGTTAAATCAAAATATTTTATTTTATATCAATTTTTTTTTACCCTTTTTATTTCTTCTTTTAGTTCTTTTTTATTTAAAAATATAGTCTTTTCTTGTATTACATTATTTTTTCTGTCTAAAATTTTTATTCAATATAATTTTTTCATTTTATAATTTTATTTAAAAAATAAACAATTTATAATTATTTAAAAATAAATTGATTTAGATTTAAAATCAATAAATTATTTTAGTAAATTGTGCTATAAAATCTATTTTAAATAAATAATATACTATAATCATAAAAATTATAAATTTTACAAAAAAATCTAATAACAAATCATTATAATCTCAATTATAATCAGTCAAATTATATTTTTTTAAGATTCATTCATTTATTTTACTAATACTATATATTGTTTTATCTTTTATTTTTTTAGCTTTTTTTATTGTTTTATTTTCAACTATTTTTTTAACAACTTCATTACTAACAACTTTTTCTTTTATTTCATCTATATTTTCTTTTATATTTTCTTTTGTTTCTTTTATTATTCTTTTTTCATTTGTTAGTCTTTCTTTAAAATCATTTATAAAATTTACTAATATTTCTTTTTGTTTTTCTTTATCTAATCATAATTTATTTCAATTTTCTATAAGAAATAATTCATATTCTTTTATTATTTTTTTAAATTCATCAATATCTTTTATTTTTTTTAGTTTTTTTTTGTATAATTTATTTTCAAGACGAATAATTTTTTTTATTTTATTTTTTTCTATATCAATATCAAATTTTCTTTTCAATTCTAATAAATCATTTATTATTTTATCATATTTATCTATTTTATTTAAAAGTAATAATACTTTTTTATCATCTTCTGTTTTTTCTTTCTTATTTAAAATTTTTTCTTCAATATTATCAAATTCATCTTTATTATTTTTATAATTTTTTTCAAAAAAAGATAAAAAACTTTCAATATTTTCTTTGCTTGATTGTATTATTTTTTCTTTTTTTTTAAGAAGATTTTTTATTTCATTTTTATATAAATTTATATATTCTTCATTTTTTTCTTTTAAAATTTTATTTTCTAATTCATCTAATTTTTTATTTATTTTTTCTAAACTATTTAAATTATTATTTATTTCTTTTCTTAGTTCAAAATATTCATCTTTCTTTTCTTCTAATTGTTCTAAAATTGTAAATATTTTATTAGTATCTGTTTTTTTATTTATATCATCATCATCTTTATTATATAAATATTGATAAATATCTTCATTTTCATTAGTATCTTCATTTTTTTCAATTTTATTTTTTTCAATTATTTTATCAACATATTTATTTTTTAAATTATTTTTCATTATTATAACTATTAGATAATAAATAATTATTGAATTTTATTTTAAAATCTATCTTATATAGATTCTGGCCTTTAAATTTATTATCTAGTTGCCACTTAAGTTCTTCAACACTAATATTGGTTTTGAATTTTTTTAAAAATATTAGAAAATTATCAATAAAATAATAACTTCTAATTCATCAGATTTCAATAGTAAATTCATTTTTTTTATTCTTTTTTATAGAGTATATTTTTATTTCTGGGTTGTATTTTTTTCTATTTTTGTCTTCTATAAATAAGAATATATTATATAAAACTGTTATAATATTACTATTTTTTTCTATATCAAGATTATCTAATAAAATAAATTTATTTTTATTATTTTTTATTATTTTTATATTATTTTCTAAAATATTTATTTTATTTTGATATTCTTTATTTAAATTATGAATTTTATATATTTTTATATTTAAAATTATTCAAAACAAGAATCATAAAAATAATAAAAAATAAATAATAATATTTTTTAAATTATTTCATTGTTGGTTGGTAGAAGTAATGTATTCTAATTTTGTAGAAAAATAATCTTTTAAAAATTCAAGAATAGATTCAATCTTTATTTTTATATTATCAAAATTATTCATATTTTAAAATTCTTTATAAAAATAAATTTATATATTAGAAATCTTGAATAAAAAATAATTGAATTTATCTAAATCAATTTTTCTTTCTAAAATACCATAAAATAACATCATAATATATTTTTTTCTTTTCTTGTCTCTTTTATAAATTTTTATTTTTTTCTTTCAGCTAAATGTTTTTTTTATATTATCTTTTTTCTTTATATCAAATACTAATATATTTTTATCATCAATAATTATTTCATCATCATCTTTAAAAACTAAATTATATTGTTTATATTTTATATTTCCTTTATATATATAAGTATCAATTTCTTTTTCTACAGCAACTAAATCTAATATTATTTTATATACTAATAATAAATTTTTAGCTTGTTCTAAAGATAGTTTAAAAATTTTTTGTAAATCAAAAAAATCATATTTTTTATCTGTTATTTTTTCATTATATCATCAATATATATATATTTGATTATTCTTATTTTTATATTGAAAATTATTATAAAATAAAAAATCATATATTTTTTTAATATCTTTTTCTTTTTCTTTATATCAATTTATAAAAATAATATTTTCAATTATATTCTTCATTTTTTTATAAAAATAGTAATTGTAAAGATTTTTATGTTTTTAAAATAAAAATTTATTATAATTTATAATATAATTTATATAAAACTTTTATTTATTATTATATTTATCAATTATTTTTTTAAATTTTTCAACAGTTATCTTGTCAGAATCAGGCACTTTTATAATACACTTGAAAGGCATAACGTCATTTCACCATCTTCACCATTCTAAATTATTTGGATTTATGTTTTTTACGTTATAGTAATAAATACATCAAGCCATGTAATACTTTGATGGATCTAATCAAACACTTATAAATTTATTTTTTAAAAATCAAATCCATAAATTAGTATTTCAACAACTTGTGTTAAATTCTTGTACTTGTACTTTATTTATTTTTCAATCATTTATTCATATATTTGACACCATAGCAATGTGTCCTATTCAATTATTTATTCAATTTTTATAATGGTCCCATACAATTATATCTCAAGGACTAATATTCCTTTTAGCTTCTTCAATATTATATATAACCTTATATCATTTTCTTTCTGCTACTGAACACCAGTTTTCTGCGTTTCATCAATATAATTTCTTTTTATCTACATTTAAAACAATATAATGAACACATTGGCCTGGATATCTTCAATTACTTATTTCAGGTATTATTGTAGCTTCTTTAAAATAAGGAAATAATCATTTTTTATTTCAAAATCATTCAAATATTTTTATAGGTTTTATATATTTCATATAAAAAGCATAATATAATCTATCTACATTTTCTCAATCTTTTTCTTTTTTTAGAATTTTATATAATAATTCACAATATTTTTTACATTTATCAAATTCTTTTGTATTTTCATCATCAATACTATTACAAAATGGATAATCTATAATTTTTCAATCTTCTACTTTAACAAAGTTATTTAAATTATATCATTTTTGTCAGAATAAGATTTCTGATATTCATAATACTATTTGTCTATAATCTTTTATAGAAATTTCAATATTTGTATCATTATTTAAATTATTTTTATTTAAAAATGAACTAATAATATTTCAAATATCAAATGTTTTATTTTTATAATAGAATAAATATTCTAATTCATTTCTATGTCAGATAGATAAAAGTTTTATTTTATTTTCAGTAGTATAAAGGCCTTTATATATGATATATTCATTTAAAATTTCTTTTGCAAGTTTTGATTCATAACTTTCAGCAAAAAATCTTCGTATAGATTTAAATAAATTATCTTTTCTAAGACCGTAATCAAAATAGAATCATTCATTATTATTTTTATTTTTTGTTAAATCAGAACAATATATATTTAGCTGTTTATTATCATTATATTTTATACAGTATGATTCTAACAATAATCATAATGTTCTTATATATTTAAAATAAATCGAAAACTTAACTACTTTTTCTTTATCAATTTTTTTTTCTTTTATAAATGTAAAATTATTATTTATAAAATTGATTTCCTTCTTGTTAAAAAATAATGAAGTATTTATTTTTTTTAAAATTTCTAAATCAAAATAAATTCATTTATTTTTTATATTAGTTAAATAATAACCAATCTTTTTTTTCTCAATAGAATCTATTGAATTATATCAAAATTTGTTTAAATAATAATTTACTAAGTTGTTTTCAATAGTTTTCAGTTTTGGATTTATAATAAATTTATTTCATAAAGCTTTTTCTAATTCTTTTAAACTTACTAATAAATTTTTAACTTCAAAATTATATTTATTTTCATTTGATTTTATATATTCTAAATAATCAAATCAAATTTTATATTTTTTATTTCATCAATATGAAAATTCTTTTCAAGTATATAAATCAATATTATTTTCTTTAAAATAATCATAATATTTATCAAATACATAATAATTTTGAAAAAGAATAGCTAATTTTAAATCATTATTTCATAAATCAATATTCTTATATTTTTCTTTATCGAAAAATTTAAATAATTCACTAATTATTTTATTATTGATATTTTTTTTTGATAAAATATCATAAAAATCTTTTATTTCTAAATTTTTATTTGTTTCTTTATTATTTTTATTTTTATTATTTTCTTCTTCAATAGAAACATCATAAACAGGTAGTCAATTTTTATCAACATTTTTTAGAATTTGTGATATAGATAATAATTGAATTTGGAAATTTACATATATTTTATCTCATTTTATATAAAAATATGGATTATCTAATCAAAATTTTCAATTATCTATATTTTTAAATATAAAATATCATTTTTTATATTTTATATTTTTTAAAAATTCTTTAAAATAATTATCTAATTGGCACTTTTTATTTTTTTCTTTAAATATTGAACAGTATTTTTTTATTTTATATTTTATATAACTATTTTTTAAATTATCTTTCATTTTAAAATAAAATAATAATCTTCCTTCATCATCTGTATCTATTCAGAATCATCTTATTTCTACTTTTACTTTATCGTATAAAATTTTATATTTATCATCATCATTTATATTTAAATATAAATCAATAGTAGGCAAATTATTTTTATATTTTTTTAAATATTCATATTCATTATTTAACAAACTAGAAAATTGTAGAAAAGCATTATTATATGAAAACTTTCAATTTTCTATATCATAATAAAATCAAATATTTTTTATATCGTCTTTATTTACTAAATAAACTTCTCAATTTTTTACTTTTACATTCAAATTTTTTAAAATAATAATTGGTAAAAAGAAATTTTTTAAAAATTGGTTATCTTGAAATTGTTTATAAAAATATATATTCGACAAAAAATTATTTTCTAATGTATAATTATCTTCGTTATAATTATTTTTTATATAAACAAAATAATTATCATCTTCTGTACTATTTTTATTAGGTTTTGTTTCTTTTAAATAAACATAAGGAATATTTAAATAAGTATTCGTTATATTATAATAGAATGGTATTCTAACACTAGAAAATATAGTAGCTATTATAATTATTATTATAATAATTATTGATAATAATCAAAATAAAAATAATAACCAAAAAATAATTGGTAAAAATAGCAAAAATATTTTTATAATTTTTTTCATTATTTATATGTTATAAATAAAAATTTTATTATTTTATATTTTTTATAATATATTTTTTTAAAAAGAAAAAAAATATAAATGTTTAAAAGTATAATCATTTATAAAATTACTTAAAATATTTTCAATATTTGTATTGAAAATATATATAATTCATAAAATAGTTATTAGGACAGCTATAAATAATATTGTATCTAATAAGTTTTCCATTTTTTATTTTTATCTAATAAAATATTTAAATATATTATTTCAGCACAAAAATCTGATTATAAAATTTTACCATTCTTTTGCATATTTTTCTATCAATCTTATCTTCTAATTTTGAACAATTTAGTTTTTTTAAAATATTTTTTTTATAATCGTTATTTATAAAAAATTCATTCAAATAAGTAATTAGTTCTTCTGTTATTTCTTGATTTTTATAATATTCTTTTACAATTTTATAATTAGTATAAATTTCTATTTTAAAAAAATAATCTTTTATTCAATATTTTTTATAATTACGAAAGTCTATTTTATCAAAATTTAAACATTTTTTTAAAAAAATTGTATAATATAATAATAAATTATAATCACTTATATTATCAATTTGTTTATAAAAATTTTGACAATTTAAATTATTATAAATTTTTTTAAAATAACTTTGTCAAATTTTTTTATAAAATAAATATAAAAAATTATTTTTTTGTCTATCAATATAATATTTTAAATTAGTTCAAATATAATAATGAATTATTTCATGTCTAATTGTAGGATTTAACAAAGAAAAAAAATCTAAATTATCTTTTGAATAATAAATTGTATTCATAAACACAAAATCATCTGCTAATTCTTCATCATTTTTTATATGATCAATAATATATAACTTTTTAGGTATTTTTATTTTTAAAAAATTTTTTCAATCTAATTCATCACTGTTTTTTATTTCTATTATTCTTAAATTTTTATCACCTTCTTGTAATTCTAATATTTTTTTCGAAATACTTCCAAAAAAATAATATTTATTCAGATTTCAAAGCAGATAAGAAAATGAAAATATTCCTAAAATAATAAATATATAAAAAAATAATCTAATTTTAAATCAAATCATTTTTTCAATATTTTTATAGAAATAAATTTTATATTATAATATAAAATAATATTTTAACTAAATAACTAAAAATCATATTTATCATTATTTATTTTTATAAAATAAGTATCAGAATTTTTTGTATATTTTAAAATAAAAATTTTAGTATTTTTAAAATCGTCTTTTTTTATATTTTTATATATATATTTATTTCAGTCATATTTATTATACAAATAAGTATTTGTATTATACAAATTTATACAATAACTAGTAGCAAATTTATTATTTATCAATAAAAATAATTTTGATGTTTTAAAATATCAATCTAAATCATCATAATTTTTTATTTTTTTAAGAAAACATATTTCTTCAAATCATTTTTGTGTAAGATTTTCAGCAAAAAAAGAAAATCATGTATCATATTCAATATATTTTATTCATCAAATATTATTATCTTGTGATATATTTTTTGATATATTTAAAAAAAATAAAATTGAAAAAATAAATATTGATAGATTTATTATTATTCATAAAAAAATATTCATTTATTTTATTTATTTTTTAAAAATTATTTATTTTATCTGTTTCTCACAAAATAATATTTAAATAATGAATATTATTCATGAAATCATAAAAAACTATCTGATAAGCATTTTTATTTAGTTTTTTATTTATTTTTATTCAATATCAAAAAAAACATCTTCATTTTTTATCATAAATATCACCATTTTTATTTAAAACTTTTATTCATTTACATATAAAAGATTTATTTTGAAAATATTTTCAAGATAAAAGAAAATTTTCTAGTTTATATACATTATTTTGTCAAATATAATCAGTTGTTTTTATAAAAAAATTTATTTTTATTTTATCTTTATGTTTTAAACTATCAAATATTTTGTTTATAAAATTATTATTCATTATAATTGTTTGATCTAAATCTGTTCAATAATCTAATTTCCTTCAATTCGAATAAAATATTCAATAAACTTTTCAAGTACTAGTTCAATTCAAAATATAGTAAAAAGCATCAGGTGTTTTTCAGTTTATATTATTATCTAGATATTGAATTTCATTTATTATTTTTTTATCAAATAATATTTTATATACTATATTAGTAATAAATATATAAGTTGGTAATAAAATAATTGACAATATAGTAGTATAAATCAATAATTCAACTAAAGTAAATGCTTTCTTAAATTTATTTTTGTTTATCATATTTTATTTTTTATTTTTTTAAAAAAATATATTTTTATAATATAATTTATTTGATTTTTAAAAAAAAACGCCTGTAACAGGCGTTTGTTTTTAAATTTTTTATTTAAAATTTTTAAAATTCTATTTTTTTTC